>Ga0308004_10000388_pt1 | contig 21126 bp, 13 predicted proteins | sample Neamet38_FD_203156 | JGI IMG/M metagenome (GOLD analysis project Ga0308004, IMG submission 203156) | Marine microbial communities from water near the shore, Antarctic Ocean - #38 | ecosystem: Environmental > Aquatic > Marine > Unclassified | place: Southern Ocean | collected 2014-06-06 | reverse complement strand
AGAACAACAGCCCCAGACTGCTCAGTGATAATGGTTCTTGCTACATTAGTTCAGAACTTGCTGAGTACATTAAAGACAAGGGAATGAGTCATGTTAGAGGAAGACCTATGCACCCGCAGACGCAAGGGAAGATAGAACGCGGGCACAGATCAATGAAAAACGTTGTAAAACTTGAAAATTATTATTTACCTGGGGATTTGATAAACAGACTTGAAGAGTTTGTTGAGTATTACAACAACGAACGATATCACGAATCATTGAAAAATATAACACCAGCGGATGTATACTTTGGACGCGGATATGAGATCTTAAAACAACGACATTTAATTAAACTAAAAACAATGAAAAAAAGAAGAAAGCAACACCTGTTGCAACGATTAAATTTATGACTTAACTTTAATTATCTCTGGTAAACATTAGATTGAAGACTTACAATCTGTTCAAGTGCTTTGTCCGTGATCTGCTCTGTTTGTTTTGATGGGAGTGATAAATTCAACTGTCAATTGGCGTAAGTAATGCCTTTTTTTGTGGAGGAGGATTCAAAAATCATACACCGAAATATGAGAGGCAGCACCTATCCGTGAGAATTTTAATTATTCTCAATAAAAATCTGTAATGGCCCTTGATTATTCGCCACAATTATCCCCTTCTTATTGCCAACCTGGATGTTCTGTAATTTTTTGGTATCATGAGGCAATAACAATCCGCTCTTGTTTAGGCTCAGTGAATTGAAATGATTATTTCCATCGCCCAGAAGGACCAATCCGATCCCTGCATCACTCCGAGGCGTTTCTATCTCTGATGCATAAAGGCCTCCTGCAAGGATTAAATCTAGGTTTCCGTCATCGTTGTAATCCTCCACTACCCAGTCGTTGATTGAAGAAATTTGAGCTTCAAGAGGAAGGGTGTATGATTCATATGAATCTCCGAGGTTTTCAAGATAGATACTCTCGAAACTCTCCACTTCATAATGTAATGATTCGTCCAATTTATCCGTTCCGAAAATATCCTCCATGCTGGCAACAGCGAATGAGTTGTAATCCTTAAATTCATTTTGAATTGCAGGGATTTGCTGAGAGGAACATTGCCTTCCCCGAACTGGGTACTCCTCTCCTGAATTGTGATAACTCAGCACAATATCACTCTTCTGATTTCCATCAAAGTCATCCGCATAAATGGCAAATGCTTCTTCTTTACGAGCCTGATATTTATAATTAAGCCCCATATTTCCAAACACATAATCCACGTCGCCATCGTTGTCGAAATCTCCTTGATCTAAGCTAAACCACCATCCAGTAGTATTTGTATTAAAAAATTTATCGCTATGATCCTGGAATGTTCCGTTAGACTGAACCAATACTTTGATTGGCATCCATTCGCCGACTACTATTAAATCAATCTGTCCATCTGAATTAAAATCGGTCCACAAGCCATCTGTGACCATACCAATTTCACTTAATTCAGAGGCAATTTCCTGGGTGACATTTTCATACTTCAACTTGCCCTCTTCAAGTTTATTTTCCAGGATAAAACTTTTTCCGGGGAAGGGGTAATTACGTGGGTCAAGCCGCCCACCAACAAACAAATCGAGATCACCATCCTGATCATAATCAAAAGGTTTAACACATGAACCACTTGCGCTCAGCCCCGGAAGAATATCAACTGCTGCTATAAAGGAATCGTTTTCATTTAGATAAAGTCGATCCTGGTAATTCTTATCATCACGATCATACTCATTTCCTCCACTGACAATATATAAATCCAAATCTCCATCCATATCGGCATCAAAAAATACCGCATCTAAGTCCTCAAAAGATTTATTCTCTTCATTCAACAATGCCGTTTCAGTAAATTGGCCATCAGCATTCTGAATAAAAATGACTCCCAGAGATCCTGCTGATCCTCCCACATAAAAATCATCCAATCCATCACCATTGGCATCACCAACTGCTAATGCAGGTCCGAAATTTGACATTTTGTGAGGCAATAATACCTGAAAATTATAATCGTTAAAATTGTTTTCTACGTGCTCATAGAGTGTATCATTCATATTGAGCTGCGTAAAAAGTGCTTTAGTTTCTTGAAGATCCTTTATTTCCAGCTCCTCTGCATCAGAGTATTTTAATTGTAACAACTTGTTAGCCTCTATTGAATTCAATAGCTGTTGTTTGCCATCTGGCCATATTACCGATACCTGTTCTATTTGGGTCGACTTCCCCAATCCGAAATGGATAATTGGCTCAACTGATGACTGAAATCCCCTTGTTAATGTCAATTCATGGAATTGCTTAACTCCTTCATACTCGATTGTGATTTTTGTCCCAAGTCCAAATGGGTTTTCTTTTGGGCCCTTCAGCTCAAATTTTATATAGTTGTTTTGCTTTTTTTGGCTGGTCAGGTTTTCAAAGATCAATGCTTCATCATCAATATTATTGATGATGATTTCAAGGTCACCATCGTTATCCAAATCGGCATAGGTTGCTCCATTAGAGAAACCTTCAAAACTGAGGCCCCATTCCTGATTTGCAGTAGAGAAAGTCAAATCACCGTTGTTCCTGAAAACATAGTTGTCAATACTTTCCGAAGGCATATTATTAACCAATTCGAGGTTATCCCTCTCTTCATTGTTTTCATTGTTTTCATTGCCAAAATACACATCCCCTCCTTCTATCTTGTTGAAATAGTCCTTGTTGTTGATGTCACGACGACTTCCATTAGTTACAAAGATGTCTTTGTACCCATCATTGTCTAGGTCGGCAAAGAGGCAGGCCCAACTCCAATCGGTATTGGCAATTCCTGACAAATATGAGATGTCACTAAATATTGGATATCCATCAGCATTTAACCCGTTATTAAGTTGGAGACTGTTCTTCATGTACTGATAGTGTAGTCCTAAATCAATCATTTCCTGAAAGCCGTCAGGGTCCATACTTGCCATATTAGCCTTTGATCTCCTGTTATCTTCAGGAGTCATGTCCACTTGCATAATATCGAGCAAACCATCATTATTAAAATCCGCGATATCTACACCCATCCCGTAAAATGAGGTATGTTTTGTGAGTTCTTGAGATTTTTCGCTAAAAGTACCATCACCATTGTTGAAGTACATATAGTCCGGGCTGGCAAAATCGTTCGAAACATATATATCCGGATATCCGTCCTGATTAAAATCGCCGACTGTAGCACTTAGGGAAAGCCCATGACTTAGTAAACCAGCGTCCTCGGTAACATCGGAGAAAGTATTGTTCCCATTGTTACGATAAAAATGATCGGAATTCTCAATACTGATGGTTCTCATCTTATTGCTATAATAGAATTTTGGATTTTTGAAGTAGGTTATGGGATAATTGGCTACATATAAATCTAAATCACCATCAAGATCATAATCAAAAAATGTGGATTGTGTACTTTGCCCACTATCCGCAATACCGAATTCTTCTCCTTTTTCAATAAATTCAGGAATTCCCTCGGAGTTTGTACCTTGATTGACATACAGTTGATTTTGCTTATTTCCTGTTTTACCAGATACACTAACATAAATATCCAGTAAGCCATCATTGTTGACATCGGCCATTGTCACGCCTGTCACCCAACGCTCATCCCCATCAGTATTTGAGGCTAAAGTAATATCCTCAAACTTAAGGCCTCCTTTGTTAAGATAAAGTCGGTTTTGAACCATATTTCCGGTAAAATACAAATCGGCCAAACCGTCATTGTTTAGGTCTCCAACAGCTACTCCTCCACCCATATACATGTAGCCGTAAGTGAAATAGTTTAATGCATCATTCTCTGTCAATGTATTTCTGAATGAAATACCCGATTCTGAAGAAGTAAGGGTATTGAAAAGATTATCCTTATTATCGTCTTGAATCTCATCTTTTAGCCCCTCACATGCAACTATTGTAAAGACGATAATTAAATGTAGAAAATGGAACCTCATAGATGCATATTTTTATCTGTCCAAATAAAGAAACAGCCTAGTTTATAGTCAAATTGTAAGCAAAACTATTACAATTTTTAACTGAAATGAGCAAAAAAAAAAGAGGTTTCAATTTTGAAACCTCTTTTCTGATCATTAATGATTATTTAGTATCCCGGATTTTGATCTGTCTGGGATATAGACGGATTTGAATCAATTTCCTTTTGAGGAATAGGAAACAATTCATTCTTGCCAGCTGTGAAACCGGCTCCGCCTTGAGTAGATGCAGCTGTAACAGATGCAGCAATACCCCATCTTAGCATGTCATCCCAACGGATTTGTTCTCCGGCAAGTTCTACCATCCTTTCGTGAACTATTGCATCAAAAATTTCAGCTTTAGTCCCCACAGGGTAGGTAGCATTCATCGCCGCAGTACCATAGTTAGGCATGCTTACTGAAAGCCTGTTACGCACCTCATTAAGATATCCGATTGCAGCAGCTGAAGTACCCACTTCATTTTCAATTTCTGCCATCATAAGCAATACATCAGCATACCTGATTACGCGAAAATTGATGCCTGAAACATCAGTTGAAGTTGTCTGCTTATAGTAGAGTTGGTACTTCTTCCATGCTGCAACTCTTGTGAGAGGTATGGCTGGAAAATCAACTCCTATTACCTGGTTTTCTCCACTAGGATCTACAACATCCCCGTTGGAATAGAAACTATCAGCATATCTTGAGTCTCCCGCTTCATATGCAGCCCGCAATTCATCAGATGGATAAACATTGAACCAGCTCATGCCATATTCTATATCCCGGTAAGTATTTTCATCTGTACCGGTTGCATTGTCTGACCAGCTACTTTCACCATACAAAGACGAAAAGGTTATTTCCCATATTGACTCTGAATTGTGTTCAGTTTCTTCCATGTAATTGTCGGAATAATCGTCAGTCAGGGAGTAGCCTCCGGATAAAACATTTTGAAAAGCTGTATTGGCCGATGCATAATTGCCCATAAACAAATATACTTTTCCTAACAGTGCATATGCAGCCCCTGAAGTAGCTCTTCCAAGTTCCTGTGATCCTTTATCCGGCAGGGTTGTAGCAGCTTCAGTCAAATCAGCTACAATCTGATTTTGCACCTCAGCAACACTTGATCTTGGTAATCCTTCACTAGAAAGTGTTGTGTAAATAGGCACACCACCATATCTGTTAAGTAAGAGGTGATAGTAGAATCCTCGTAAGAATTTCACCTCACCAGCAGCTCTGGCTTTTGTTGTGGCATCTACATTTTCTACGATATCAATGTTATCCAAAACGAAATTTGCTTTATTGATACCGCGATAGCATTGTTCCCAGTAATCCCCGATTGCTCCATGGGAAGGATTAAAAGAAAAATTCATATACTGCCTTTTGTCCGCCTCTAATTGAGGATTGCCTGCATTTTCTCCTGACATGTTGTCCATCATAAAATACGAATGACGCGCCCACATACCAATTGTCTGGAAAGGGGCGTATACCGTGTTAACGGCCGATTGTAGTTGGGCCGCATTCTTAAAAAATGTATCAGGAGAGAGCTCATTCGGATTAGTCAACTCCAATTCCAGGTTGCAAGAACTGACCGTTACAATGCTTATTATCAATAATAGTAAAAATTTTATATACTTCATGTTATTTTTGTTTTATATACATTTCATTAAAATGATACTTGGATACCAGCTACAAACGATTTTGGCGATGGATAGTTACCATAGTCGATGCCTATCCCGGCATTATCGCCAGTAGCACTACTAGAGAATAACCCATCCGGATTATAAAGACCAATTTCAGGGTCTAATCCTGAATAATTTGTAATTGTAAGCAGGTTTTGGGCACTAACATATATCCTCAATTTAGATACTTTATCGCCAAGTAATTTCGTAGGGATACTGTAACCCAAAGATATATTCTTCATTCTGAAATAAGATCCGTCTTCAACAAAACGGGTTGAAGTCGTAACGTTTTCGCCTGCTCCAAGAGCCCTGGGAACTGTGTTTGATGGATTTGAAGGAGTCCATCGGTCTAATACCGCTACACCTGAGTTGAATAACCTTGGCATACCTTCCAAATCGTATATATTGGTATTGTATATATCGTTGCCTGACACTCCCTGAAAGAATACATTGAAATCGAAACCTTTGTAATCGGCAGTTAAATTAATCCCATAAGTAAAATCAGGAAAAGGATTGCCTATTATTGTCCTGTCATTGGCATCAATCACCCCGTCAGGTCCTGTAGGATTTCCAAACTCGTCCGGTGCACCTGCAACGTCCTTAAACCTGATGTCTCCAGGTTGTGCATTTTCCTGAGTGGCATGCGAATCCACTTCCCCCTGATTCTGAAAAACTCCATCCACAACATGACCATAAAAATGAAACATTGATTCTCCAACCACTGTTCTCGAGATGAACTGGTCTTCAAATAAACCTCCAGTAATTGCGCTGGCTATTCCTAAATCCAATACTTTATTTTTTACCGTAGCCAGGTTCACGTTGACAGACCATTGAAAGTCTCCCTCAAAGTCGTTATAACCCAATGCCATTTCTATACCTTTTGATTCAACAGACCCAACATTTTGGCTAATAAATCCATTGTGGCTCAGGGTTGATGTTGGAAGTGCTACATTCATCAACAGATCATCACTTATATTATTATAATATTCGAATGAGGATGTGATCTGATCGTCCAACAATCCAAGGTCTAACCCAATATTTGTCATGGTAGTCTCTTCCCATTTTAAACTTGATTCTGCCGGACCGGAAGCTGTAGTGCCAACACCAAGTCCTTCACCACTGCCAAATGGATAATTATAATTGCTGGTAAGTGTAGAGCTGTACTTGTAATTTCCGATTCTATCATTACCTACTTTACCCCAACTTGCCCTCAATTTCAAATTACTGATTGTAGAGATACTCTGTAGGAACGACTCTTCACTTATTCTCCATCCACCTGCTAATGAAGGGAATGTTCCCCATCTGTTATCAGCGCCAAACCTGGATGAAGCATCTCTTCTCACAGAAGCTGCAAAAAGATATTTGCCTTGATAATTGTAGTTTAACCTACTAAGATAACCTTCTCTTACATACCTGTCGGAAAATGAAGACAGCGATGATTGGTTATTGCTCACTTGATTTAATACATTGGTTATTGAATTGGTACTGGATGTATTAATTGCACTACCTTCAACTACTTGTGTTTCTGATACAATCAAAAGATCAAAATTGTGCACATCAGCAATAGATTTTGAGTACGTTAAACTATTAGTCCAAATGGCTGATTTAGACCTAAACGTATTTTTAGTAATTGCTGCACTGGTGGCGAAATGCTGTCCGCCACCATCATTCTGGGAATCGTCAAAAGAAGGGCGGAAATTTTCAGTTCTGAGATTGCTGAGATCCAGACCAACTTGTGTTTTGAAGTTCAGCCCATCAATGATTTCATATTGACCGTAAAAACTTCCTAATATGGTCTCCGCACTATTTTCCCGTGAACCTAAGTTTGAGATACGAATCGGATTAAAAGAATCCTGGTTATCGAGTGTCGATTGTGGCCCCTGATATCCACCCGGGTTATTTGGATTGTAAACAGGGAGGTATGGTGCCATTTTAATAGCATGTTCGAATGCGGAACGGCCTTCAGAACTGATATCAGGGGTATTATCATTAAATGAAGTACTTAAGGTTTGTCCGATTGTTAACTTACCAATTGTGAAGTTACTGTTGACCCTGAAATTGAACCTCTGAAAATCTGTTCCTGTCATAATCCCCTCCTGGTCCAGGTAATTCGCTGATACCCTATAATTTGAATTTTCTGTTCCGCCTGACACTCCCAAATTGTAATTTGTCATAGTTCCATTCTGGAACAAAGCATCTTGCCAATCTGTATCATTATTTAGGTAAGAAGAATACTTTGGGTCAGTAATACGCACTGGAATCGCTACAGGGTCTTGTAGGTTCCCTAAATCTGTCGCATATTGAATATACTGTTGTGTATTCAGTAAATCATACCTTTGATTTTGAGTTTGGACTCCAGACCATATTTCAAATGTCATCTTGGGGGGACCACTTTGCCCTTTTTTGGTAGTCACCAAGATAACACCATTGGATCCTAAGGCACCATAGATGGCTGTGGTAGATGCATCCTTGAGTACATCCATCGACTCTATATCTCCAGGGCTTAAATCTGCCAAGCTTGCCCCAACTATCCCATCAATTACTATTAATGGTGAATTGTCATTGACAGTTCCTAAGCCCCTGATCCTAATTATAGGCGCTGCACCAGGCGTGCCATTACTAATCACTGTGACACCTGCAGCTCGCCCTTGCAAAGCTTGTTCAGCTGAAGGGATGGGTACCTGAGCTATCTCATCTGCACCAACTGAAGCAATTGCACCGGTTACTTCTGCCCTTTTCTGGGTACCATACCCAACAACTACTAATTCAGATAAAACCTCAACATCAAGTATAAGGTTAATATCGATAACAGATCTGTTTGCTACTGCAATCGATTGCGTAAAATAGCCGATGAAAGAAAAGAGAAGAACGGCATTGTCACCCTTAACAGAAATTTGATAGTTACCGTCGCTGTCTGTAACCGTACCCGTATTCGTGCCTTCAATAAGGACGTTTACCCCGGGAAGCACTTCCCCATTTTCTGATACTTTACCTGTAATGCTTCTTTCTTGAGCGAAAGAAGCAAAACTAAGGCATATGCACATAAATGAAGAACTCAAGAATTGAAAGTATTTTTTCTTCATAATTATTTGGTTATTTAAAATTAATTATACCACAATGTCCGCATCTTTTTTTAAAAGATCAATATCTAAAAGAGCAAAGAAGATATAGATTTAGGCAATTTGGTTGAATTGACATTGCGCGGTTAATTACTTGGAGGGGCAAATCGAAAAAGTTGCCAAAATATGTAAAAAGAAAAACATTCTGTTACTGGAAGATTGTGCACATTACGCCCCCCATAGGAACCATAACAGCAACTTTGCTTCGGCTGGTAATTTTGCGTTCCATATCTTCTGGATCCATATTAAATGAATGATCAACATCCACCAAAACAGGGATAGCACCACTTCGAACCACCGAACTTACCGTTGATACCCAGAAATATCCAGGTAACAAAACCTCATCACCAGGACCGACACCCATTGCTGTTAATGCGCATTGCAGAGCAGCGGTGCCGTGTGATACTCCAAGGCAATATTTCACGCCAATAATTTAGATAGATTTGCTGATAACGGTTAGTATAAGAATAGTAGAGGATTTCAACGCAGTTGCCTTTAAATTTATTACTGAACTTTGCAGAAAGATATTCACTTTGAATTTAGCACTAAAATCGCTATTATTTTTATACATTGTTAACTTTCGTAAGTCGGTATTATTAAAACTTAATTTCATTCAAATCAATATTCAATATCTTTTTTGCGATCACATTTAAATCTTCAATTTCCCCTTCAAAATGATAGGTTTTATGAATATGCTTAATGAACTCATTTTGTTTTAATTCTTTAGCCACAGATGAAGATTCTAATTCATAAAAAGATCCTAATTGTTTTCCGTTTTTCAAAGGTCCATCATTGTATGAATTGATTACATCGCCTGCATATGGATTACTCTGATACTTGAATAATGAATTTACATAGGAAGTTTCCTTTGATGTAGAATATTCAACAATAGTAAGAACATTGTTTTTGGCATCATAACTACCAAAAAATGGTAATGCATTTTTAGGAGGAACACCAATTTTACATTCGTATTTTCCATCTCCTTTGAATAAAATATTTTTTTTGGTGATTTTTAATCTGTCTGAGTCAATTTTTCCAAAATAAATAGTCAGTTCTAAAGAGTCTTTATAAGGGATAATAACAGTTGTGTTTTCTGATGGAATAAACATACCTAGTATCCAAATGGACAGAAGCCCATTGTTTTTAGACCAATTTGAATTACCAACATTCTTCATTTCATTTTCAGATTGAAATCCAACGTATGATATTTTGTCATCAAATTCAATGTTTAAGCTTTTTTTGATTTTTTCTTCATCCAGTAGTGATATCTCTCTTCTGATTTTAATATCAAATTCATAACCTTGATAATTAATTAACTGCATCTCTTTATTAAAAACAGCGCTGGTTTCACTATTTTCTATTAAAGAAAAAGGTTCTATGTCTATTGGTTTTGGTGCATACCAATTATCCATTGTAAAATCACTTTCTTTTTTAAAGAAAATTGAATATTGCCCTCCTTCGGGGCCTAACCAGAACCGGTCTTCACCTCCAAAAGCATTAAAATGTTCTTCAAATTTATTGGATGATATTAAGTCATAGTTAATCCACCCGTAACTTTTTCCATTTAATCCATTGGATGTACTTGTCATTACCCGACCTTGATAATCGGGAATAATCACCAATTGACATTTGTCATTATTGTTTTTAAGTACAATTGTTTTTTTATTCTTGTTTAGAAAAAGTAAATCATAACCAAAGGTTCCTTTTTCATTTGGTTTTACACAAGAATTTAATAAGAGCAAGGTTAAGATTAAGTAAAGAAGATTCTTCATAGTTTCATTTTTTGAAAGTTAACATATTTGCAAACGCATTAACTATATGGCGTTTACTTGACTTATACCTAGACCATCCTATTATATAATTTTATTAATCATCTCTCGAAGTGCTATTTAAGACCGGGGCTGCAATCCTGAACTAAGAATTAGTAAGATAGGAGGAAATGCCTTAAATGGCAATGGAAGATTTTGGGGTTTATTGTGGATATTTATTTTGTGATATGTATTTGCTTTGTGGGGCGGAATGATTCTGAAATGTCGGGGCATGGCGGTAGCCATGTATTGGCCATGGCGTGTGGGTTTTCAGAATTGAATTGAGCGAAGGGGTGGGTGCCCTTCGACAAGCTCAGGGTGACAGTTTGTTTTTTTTGATAGTTAGCAATCTTGCGAGCCGCCCTGCGAGTGTGAGGGAAGCTGACAATAGGAAGCTGACTGGGTGTGTGTCCCGATTTTTTTCGGGACTATCTGACTGAACCCAGCAGGCGAGCAAAATAATGAGTAGTCGGTGGATAGGGGGCTCCTGGAAGGAATAGAGAGAACTTTGCTGAATGGTCTTTTTTGCTGTTAGCTATTGGCTTTATGGTAAGACTTTAATTGGTCTATTATAATGTGTTCCAGCCTATTGGATAGGAAGCACTCATCCCATCGAAACCTATTGATTACTTTCCAATTCTTCAAGTGTCCAATAATCCTCCCGATCTTTTTCTATTTCCCTGACCCTCTTTACATGTTTAGGTTGAATCTCTGACCCATTGTTAAAGTCAGCCCGGATATAGGTCAGCACATCGGCCAACCATTGGTCTTCATTGGCTTTCATGGGGATCATGACTCCAGAATACTCCTTGCCATCGACTGGTCCTCGCAATCCGTTCAATAATATTTTAATCAATTGATCACGGTCACCTTGCACTCTTGGAGATCCTTTCAAAGGCGGTGCAATAGCGCCTATGCCTTCTCCATTCTTACCATGGCAATCGATGCACAATCCTTTGTGATTTTTGTAACCATTCACGATGGCTCTTTTGTCCCTGCCAGTACGAAGAACAAATTTATTCTTCAGGCGTTCAATTTCAGGTGTCGTTTCCTTCATTCCTTCTCGTCCAGTAACGGCGAGCACCATGTTATGCCTGTCATTTTTCATGAGCTGGTTTATGACCAGTTTAGCCGCTGGCGATTTACTGGAGCGCATGGACAATCCCAATTGGATTTGCACATTCTTGTCCGGATCATCTATCATTTCGGAGAGCAATGCAAACACCTGTTCGTCACCGCTGGCCAAATACTTTTCGCAATTGCGAATGGCTGCACATCGTACCCTTTGGTCATCATCTTCCAATAACTCAAAGAGTAATTCCTGGCCCAGGGCGTCGAGCCCATCTAGCGTCCATATGGCGTGAAGTCGTTCAATGCCAAAGTCTTTGTCTGAAAACCAAGACCCGAGGAGTGGCTCATTGTCCAATGCCAGTGCTTTTAATGACGGAATAATGGAGGAGTCACCTTTGAGCACGATCAATTTTTGCGCATTCATTCTATACCATCCGTCAGGATCTCCTAAAAAAGGTAAAAGTTCCTGCGAAGACTTCCCTAACAATGGTACCGTTTTACGGGGTATGTGGTCATCATGAACGATCCGATAAATCCTGCCTTTACCAATGTTTTTGTCGATTCCCTTTTCTTTTACTACCTCTCTCAGGAAGCTGCCTTCTTTCACCCAATTTCCCTCCTGAATGATGCCTCGATACATATCTACGATATATAGGCAACCATCTGGTCCTGTTTTGCTGTCCACAGGTCTGAAATTGGGATCTGCTGAGGCCAGAAATTCTGTTTCATGATAGGCATTACTCAAAACAATTTTACCATCGATATTTTCGACCTTGGCTCTTCTCACCAATCGCCCTACTGGTTCTGGTATAAATAAATCACCATAAGCAGCCATCCGATCTCCCAAGAAAAGCGTCTGTCCACAAGAGGCCGTAAAATGATTTAAAGTGCCATCCGGTCTTAGTCGTCTGGGTCCCCCTTGTACATCAGGCGTACCGATCACCGGCCAGGGTGCTAGAAAACCATCTTCCCATTTTCCTTTCATCTCCAGGTTGCCATATACGGGGTGTAATTGATAGCCCAGTGCTGGTACCACCGCCCGCTGAAGAATAGTGCATCCTACCAGCCTCGTCCTGGGTCAATCCCCATTGACCATTGGGTGCATCTCTCATGGTATCCACTTCGAAGGTCCCTCTGGTCATCCGATACCGAAGCGCACCTCTGGATAAGTAAAGCCAATTGTCAATATTCCAGGTCAGATTGGCCGCCTGATGTTCGAGGTTGGCATGATCGTAGACATCATCAGCCAAAAGGAGTATTTTCTCATCAGCCACCCCATCACCATTGGTATCCCGATAACTCCATAAATCATGGTCAAACGTTTCGGCAACAATCAGTCGATCATCGAGCGGCAGTATGATGCGTGGCAATACCAAGCTGTCGATATAGACCGTACTTTTATCCATCCGCCCATCACCGTCCAGGTCTTCGAGAAGCATGATCTTGCTCCACGGCATGTATTCGTCAGTCCCGTCGATGTCTTGCATGTAGGTATCCATTTGCGCTACAAACAACCGACCATTGGCATCCCAGGCCATGGCAACAGGTTCATTGATCATTGGTTCACTGACCACCAATTCCGCATGATAGCCTTCGGGCAAGTAGAAGGTTTTCATACTTTCCTCGGGAGAAAGAAAATGAATGGGTGGATCCCGGTCTATCTCTGGCTTGACATAGGCTGCTTTTTTCACCCATTTTTCTTCCTTTTGACAGGCTACTCCGGCCAATAAAAGAAAAGACAAACACAATACGGTTACCAATTTATGATTTAGTACTCCTGCTTTATTTGTAATCCATACATGAGCGAAAACGACATGATTAGCATTAGTAATTGTTTCATCATAATTTTATAGTTTATCACCCAACATATTGAAACGATGTCCGCATATTTTTTCCAAATTCAAATAGAAAGCGGTACTTTTTGATGTCAATTCAAACAAATAGCCTAAATCTATATCTTATTTGCTCTTTTAGATATTAATAGTCTAATGACTCAGTATTAATATTGATAAAAAGGATTATCAAACATTCAATTGGTGTTCATGCGGTGTTATCCCTTCAATTTTTTTAAACACCTGACTAAAATGGTACCGGTTTTTGAATCCGCACAATTGGAATGTATCAGATATGGAATGATTTCGAAGGAGCGTTTTTGCATGTTCAATTCTTGCCTGGCATAAGTATTCATGGAAACTTTTGCCATATCTTTTCTTAAAATTGTGTGTGACGAATGAAGTGCTGCGTCCAACAAATTCGGCAGCTGAATTAATATCAATAGATTTATCAAGGTTTTCTTTAATATATTTTCTAAGGTAATATTCCGGTTTGGCTTGTTTAAGCTTAATCAATTTATTATTTAGAATGATATCCGAGAATTTCTGAAAAAGTTCTGAAATAAGGACAAGCTTTGATTTGTCTATAATTTCCATAGAATTGTAACTTTTTTCCAACTCGTTAATCTTCGAGTGCTTTTCAAGTTCACATTCTTCCGCAATTATATTAAAACTATCTTCTGCCCGCACTTGACCGAAATGAAGGTACCCAACCAATGAATTATCAATAAATAATGGCAGGAACATTTCATACAAACCATTGTAGCATCTGTATAACACGGGTTTTTTATTCCTGTTAGCCTCCTTAAAATGATCACGATCACAGGCAATACACTTGTGTTTTAGTTCCTGCTGAATTATGCTGCAATAATTCTGGTAATCACCATTACTACCGGCAATTTCAGCTGTATATTGTTCATCGTCAATTGTATATAAGAATGCAGTCCTGATGTTAAAAAGATTTGATGATAAATCTAATAGTTTCTTTATCTCATTAACTTCAATTATCAATTCTTCTTTGTTGACATCCATCTTCAATGTTTTTTAAAGTTTGATTTAATACATTAGTATTTAACTAAATATCTGCAAAATATTAATTTTCAACCATAAAATCATGAGGAATTTGATTCAAATATCAATCATTGTAATTACACTAGTATCCATAGGTCAACTCTTCGGTAAGGAAAATATAGGCTGCAAATTCCTTTTCTAATTTCTCAACTTTGTGTTGAAAATCTACTCCATAATACCGATAAGGTGATTGGGCACGAATAATCCTGATTACGGCTTCAACTTCTTCTTGGTCATAATGTAACGCTCCGGGCCACACTTGGGGGAGCTCCAAAATATTATCTTTAATAGTAATCATGATATTGATTTTTGATAAATTCTACATGTCAATTTAATAGTTAGTCTTATGGCAGCTGTGATTTCACTCATCCGACAGCCAATTCCCCAATACTGATAGTCCTCGTTCTCAGTATCCCAATTTCCTTCCGCATCTTTTATCGTCTCTTCTATAACTTCTGACATATAATTTCTTATACTTTCTGTTAACGCTCGATTAAACTATTGACTCCATTAGGTCAAATTTTGACCAAAACTTACTATTGATGATTATCGATCATTGAAAAATTATTCATTTCGTTGAAATTGATTAACTATTTTTAAAACTTTTGATGGTAAACTGACGATATTCAGTTTTACCTTCCCTTGTAAAATGAGGGATAAGCTCCAAACAAATAATCTAGATATATCGATTTATGATATTTTCGAACAATTCCTGCTGCCCGCTTCTCAACTTCGGCTCACCATTTTTGTGTGCCAAAGCGGCCAATGTCTCAAGGTTCAATTTACCCTCCTCGAAATCTTTACCCTTCATGGTGTTATAAGAACTGTATCTTGCTTTTCTCAAATTCTTGTAATTTGATTTCTCCAGAATATCTTTCGCTGTCAATAATGCTCTCGCAAATACATCCATGCCACCAATGTGAGCATAAAAAATATCCTCAAGATCAGTCGAATTTCTTCTTATTTTTGCATCAAAATTGATACCTCCCTTTGTAATTCCACCGGCTTCCAGTATCACCAACATGGCTTCTGTAGTCTCGTACAGGTCAACTGGAAACTGATCGGTATCCCACCCATTTTGATAATCTCCCCTATTGGCATCGATACTTCCCAGCATGCCAGCATTGACTGCTACCTGAAGTTCATGAGCAAATGTATGTTGAGCCAATGTGGCATGGTTCACTTCTATATTCAATTTGAAGTCATTTAATAAATCATATTCCCTCAAGAATCCAATCACAGTAGCAGAATCAAAATCATACTGATGTTTGCTTGGTTCCATTGGCTTAGGTTCAATAAAGAAAGTTCCTTTAAATCCTTGCGCCCTAGCGTAGTCTTTAGCCATATGTAAGAATCTGGCCATATGATCCAGTTCTTTCTTCATATTGGTATTCAACAGAGACATATATCCTTCTCTACCTCCCCAGAATACATAGTTTTCACCACCCAGTTTAATAGTAGCATCCAATGCATTTTTTACTTGTGCTCCAGCGTAAGCCACGATATCAAAATCAGGATTGGTGGCTGCACCATTCATGTACCTGGGATTGGAAAAGCAATTGGATGTACCCCACAGTAATTTTACACCAGAAGCTTCTTGCTTCAATTTGGCATAATCAGTGATCGCATCCAATCGCTCTCCTGACTCTTTTAAAGTAGATCCTTCAGCAATCAAATCGAAATCATGAAAACAATAATAGGGCACACCCAGCTTCGTGATAAATTCAAATGCCGCATCCATTTTCTCTTTCGCATTGTCCAGCGCATCGCTGGATCTGGCCCATGGATACTCCTTGGTGCCAGGCCCAAAAGGATCCCCACCTGTTCCGCACATGGTGTGCCAGTAAGCTACTGCAAACCTGAAGTGCTCCTTCATGGTCTTGCCAGAAACTACTTTGTTTTCGTCATAAAACTTGAAGGCCATCGGGTTGTCCGACTCTCTACATTCATATTGGATTTTTCCAACTCCTTTGAAATATTCCTTATCTCCTGTTACTATTTTCGATTCGCTCATTGCACGTATATTTCTTAGTTATTAATAATTTTTTCTAATTCTAATTTCCAGTTTTGATATTTACTCTTGTAGATATCAGGGTCTGCGTCAGCCTGATATACTTTCACAACTTCTGCCGTCTGAAATGCCTCATCTGTAGAAGCGTATACACCACTACCGATACCAGCTGCTTTCGCTGCTCCTACAGCACCTGTTGCTTCCAGCATTTGAATCTCACAGTTCAACACTGTAGCTATGGTTGTGGAGAATATCTCAGACTGAAAAAGATTATCATTTCCCACTTTTATGACTCTAACATCTAATCCCATCTCATTCATCACTTCCATACCATAAATATATGAGAAGGCGATTCCTTCTAAAGCCGCTCTGTAGAAATGTGCTTTCTTATGCAGATTAAAATGCAGATTCAATATCTGAGCGCCAGGGTTCTTATTCTCCAAAACACGCTCAGCACCATTACCGAATGGAATAACAATTAACCCATCGCTTCCTACTTCTACACTTGCTGCCATTTCCTCCAATTCAGGATAGGTCATGCTTTCTTCGGCCATCATTTGCTTCATCCAACTGTACTGAATCCCAGCCCCGTTTACACATAGTAGAACCCCTATTCTTGGTTTATCAGTAGTATGATTGACATGTGCAAATGAATTCACTCTCATTTTTTTATCAATCACTGCTTTATCCAACACACCGTAAACCACTCCAGAAGTACCACCAGTAGCAGCTACTTCACCCGGGTTAAACACATTTAGTGACAAGGCATTGTTTGGTTGATCACCAGCACGATACCCAATTGTGATGCCTGATTTCAGACCCAAGTAAGTCGCAGATCCTTCTGATAATTTTCCTTGGTCTCCAAACGTATCAACAATATCTGGTATCAAATCAGGATTGATTCCTAAATGAGCCAATAAAAAGTCAGCTACTTTTTCATTCTTGAAATCCCAGAACATTCCTTCAGACAAGCCAGAAACTGTCGTTGTCTCTTTACCTGTCATCCGTAAGGCTATGAAATCACCCGGCATGAGTATTTTATGGATCTTTTTGTAAACCTCAGGTTCGTTTTCTCTCACCCATTTGAGTTTGGATGCTGTAAAATTTCCTGGAGAATTCAATAGGTGTGAAAGGCATTTCTCTTCTCCTATTTCTATAAAAGCCTGATTTCCAATTTCTACAGCTCGACTATCACACCAAATAATTGATGGGCGAAGTACATCGTGATTTTCATCCACTAATACCAAACCATGCATTTGATAGGAAATTCCGATTCCTTGAATATTGTTTACATCTATATTAGTGTCTTCAAGAAGCCTTTCTGTTACCTTTTTCACATATTGCCACCATAGCTCGGGGTCTTGCTCTGCCCAATTGCTATGATGAGAAATAATCTCCATCTCTTCTTCCGGAAATTGCTGAACCGATATGGTCTTTCCCGTTTCGGTTTCTACCAGAGCAGCTTTTATCGATGAGCTACCTATATCATATCCTATTAAATACATTAATTTCTATTTATTATTAAAAAAGACAATTAATGAAAATTGACGATTTAGTTGAAGCAAAGAAATGATAATATATTAAGAGCTGAACTTTTTAATGTACTTCAAAAAAACTTCAATATTTTTCATCACTACGTCAGTATTTCTTCATTTGAAGTATTCACTTAGCACTAAAAGAGAAATGAATAGAAATAGAACTCAAGAAGATTAGAATAATTTGATGAACATATTTTTCAAAGTTTCTCCAAAAATTCCTCCAAATCCAGCCTCTTATCGAGATCTAGTTTTTTCCTTAATCGGTATCTTCTGGTTTCCACTCCTCTGACGGACAGATTGAGTTGAATCGCTATTTCTTTGGTAGTCATCTTCATTTTTAATAACAAACAAAGCTTGGCATCAGGAACAGAGAGTTTAGGCAATTCATCATTTAATTTCTTGAAAAAGTCAGAATGAAGCAAATCGAATTGATCTTCAAATGTTGCCCAATCCTGGCCGCCTTCTACAGTTTCGTCTATCCTTTTCACCAATTTCTTTATTTCCTTAATTTTAGTATTATCTAAATTTAAGTCAATCAACTCAGCCAATGAAACCTTGAGTTCGCTGAGGAGTTCATCTTTGATGTGAGCCTTCATAGCGATTTGTGCAAGTTCTTTGTTTTTATCTTCCACTGCTTGTTTTAAACCTTGGTTTTTCTTCAACAAATGCTCAGGTCTATTCCCATAAGTTGGAATTTCATATAGAGTTTTTTCCAAACAAGACAGCCAATAGTTATAGGCTTGTGAGCACTGTGACTGATTCAGTCTAGGTTCATATATAGTGCTCGGTTCAATCCCAGAGACAGCCTCTTCCAAAGACTTATAAATACTTATGCCTACACCAGCAGCTCTTGCTGCCCCAACAGCTCCTGTTGTATCTACAACCTCTATATGACAATTGAGTAATGTCGCCAAAGTCGTACAAAAAACTTCGGACTGGAACATGCTGTCATTGGCTACTCTTACAATGTCCACATCTATTTCCATTTCTTTTAGAATGTTCACCCCATAGGCAAAAGAAAAAGCTACACCTTCTAGGGCAGAACGATACAAATGTGCCCTGGAATGCCTATTGAATTCAAGGTTTTGGATATGAGCATTAATATTTTTATTATCGAAAATTCTCTCTGCTCCATTACCAAAAGGCAGCACACATAAACCATCCGATCCAATGGGTACAGATGCTGCCATCTGCTCCATGTCTTCATAATGCCTTCCGCTCAACGCTATCTGATTTTTCATCCAACTATATTGAATACCCGCCCCATTGATACAAAGTAAGGCACCTATGCGATCGAAATTTTCTTCATAATTCACATGAGCAAAGGAATTAACACGAGATCGCTGATCATGTTTTAGTCTGTCAACAATTCCATAAACCACACCAGAAGTACCGCTTGTAGCCGCTATCTCTCCGGGGTTAAGCACATTGAGTGATAGTGCATTGTTCGGCTGATCACCTGCTCGATAAGACACTGGAATACCAACTTTCAATCCGGTCATTTCAGCAGCCTCGCCTGAAAGACTTCCTTGACAAGAAAAAGTTGATACAATCTCTGGAATATGATTTCGGTCCAAACCATAATAATTTAAGACTTCCGAGGCAATCTCTTTTTTTCTAAAGTCCCAAAGAATGGCTTCAGAAAGGCCAGAAATAGTGGTCGAAATCTCACCAGTAAATTTCATGGCAATAAAATCCCCTGGCAACAGTACTTTATGAATCTGATTGTATATGTGTGGTTCATGATCTTTGACCCATTTCAATCTGGAAGCTGTAAAATTACCTGGTGAATTGAGATAATTTTCCAAACAATTTTGTTCGCCAAGATCTTTGAATGCCTTATCACCGATGGCAACTGCTCGACTATCACACCAAATAATAGCTGGCCTTAAAATTTGTTGGTTCTTATCAATGAGCACCAAGCCATGCATTTGATAACTGATGCCGATGCCTTTGACATCAGTGGGATGAATATTATTCTTTTGGAAAATCTTCTTGGTAGCAAAACATAAACTTTGCCACCAGACTTCAGGATGTTGCTCTGCCCAACCGCTTTTCCTTGCGACGATATCAAAAGGGGTTTCCGGATATTGTATGACATCAACAGTATTGTTTAATTCCGCATCCACAATGGCTACTTTGATGGATGAACTCCCTATGTCATATCCAAGTAAATACATAATTCTACTTTGGTTACATTCATGATACATCAAAAATACGTCAAATACAGAAAATATTTGATTATATGAAGGAATAATGAAGTATGAGCTCAATTATCTTGACAGATACCCTGAATTTCCATAATATGAAATCTAATTTCAGATTATTGAATTAAGACAATCCATCGTATAGTATACATCTCTTCTCAAAAAAAGAGTATCCCCTACGAGATACTCTTAACATTATGACCCAAAAAATTTAGTATATTTTATTGATTTCCCTTCGCATAATCGGCCAAAAATTGCTCTAGTCCTTGATCTGTCAACGGATGTTTCAATAAACCTGTAATAACTTTCAGCGGACAAGTAACCACATCAGCTCCCAGCTCCGCACATTTGATCAAATGCATGTTGTGTCTGATTGATGCCGCTAAAATCTCTGTATCGAAATCATAGTTGTTATAAATCTTTACGATTTGCTCAATCAAGGCTGTGTTCTAATATGAAATCAGAAGATGTGAAACGAAGCTTAGATATGGCCCTAGACAATAGTGATATCAGAGGTGATATGCCTCGACTACTATCAGACAATGGCTCTTGTTATTTATCTAAAGACTTGCGAGAGTATTTGGATGATAAAGGTATGGGACATGTTAGAGGAAGGCCGCTTCATCCGCAAACCCAAGGCAAAACAGAACGCTATCACCGTTCTATGAAAAATATCATCAAACTAGAGCATTACTTTAGTCCTGATGAGCTGAGAAGTACGATTACTGATTGGGTAGAGTATTATAATAATCACCGCTATCATGAGTCGCTACACAACTTTACCCCTGCCGATGTTTACTGTAACAGAGTAGAGAAAAAATTGAAAATGAGAGCAGAA
>Ga0308004_10000385_pt1 | contig 21262 bp, 10 predicted proteins | sample Neamet38_FD_203156 | JGI IMG/M metagenome (GOLD analysis project Ga0308004, IMG submission 203156) | Marine microbial communities from water near the shore, Antarctic Ocean - #38 | ecosystem: Environmental > Aquatic > Marine > Unclassified | place: Southern Ocean | collected 2014-06-06 | reverse complement strand
CTTTAATAGGAAACATATCAAAGTATTTGTCTGGTGCATGAAGAGGTGTGTGAGGTCTTACAAAACCAATTCCCATAAAAAATGGTTTTTGGTTTTCTTGCGTTTCAAGTTCTTTCAATTTTTTAACAGCCCATTGGGCATGTAATTCATCTTGTAATAGGTCTCTGTCTTCGTCATTAATATAGCGCAAAGGTTTTTTATCCCTTCCATAAATCCATCCTTTTTGTCCCTCTTTACCTTCAGATATTCCTCCATCTGATAAGCGACCGTAAGAACCATCAATTGGACCTATTGAATTATATGGGCTTGGTACTGAGGGATTCACTGTGACTGTCTTTCCATTAAAGAAGAAAGGGCCATAGTTGTGTTTCGTATTCATACCCCATTCGTCCCAGTCGTTTATAATATTTCCATGGATGATTTTACCTGTACCCAAAGTAAAATAGCCGTTTTCTTTAAAATATTGAATAATAGTTTTATTGTTTTTTAAAACAGGTTGCTTGTTTAATTTCGTCCATCCAAAATCTTTTGAAGCATGCGGATAAACCCCAGTGATTAAACTATTTCTAGAAGGAGAACAAACTGGAACATTACTTTGTGCATTTATAAATTGCACGCCTGAAGCTGCCAACTTATCTATATTTGGAGTTATTGCTTGAGGATGCCCACCAAATATTCCTTGATAATCATTTAAATCATCACAAATAATAAAGATAACGTTTGGCTGTTCTTGGTTAGAGCTCTGACTCCAAGAATTATAGTGCACTAGCCATATTGTTAGAAGCGTTAGAAATATTATTTTTATATTAGCTCTCATTTGTTTTTTTATTAAAAATGTATGTTAAATTTAAAGCCTTTATTTATACTTTATGCAAACTAGTTTAAGATTATTTTTTTGTTTATTGTCCCCGTTTTAGTTTCTAGCTGAACGATATAAACACCTGTCGCTAATCTTGGTAAAGAGATATTCTCTACTCCTTTAGATTCAAAAGAAGCACTCATCATTTGTTTTCCAAGAATATTATATAATTTAAGATTTGCTATTCCTTGAGATAAGCCAACTATTTTTAAAGTATAATTATTTGTTTTATAGATGCTTATATGATCTAGCATCACATCGTTCGTACTTAAAACACTAGATTTTGTATGTAAGTAAAATCTTCCTATTCCGTTTAAATCTTCAGTTAAAGTAATTTTGTAATTACTGTTCGCTTCATCTAAACGTGCAAAAGTATTTGTATTTCTATCCTCTAAAAACACTTTAATATCAGAGGGTAAGTTTAATGCTTCAGCAGAAAAAGTAATTTCTTTACCAGCAGCTGCATTTATACCAACTGGAATTACCATAGATTCTAAATCTGCATTTGGTAATGATTGTATTTGGTATTTTTTTCCAATATTATCAGAAACTAAATGTGTGTATAAAGCAAAAGTTTGTGGAGCACCACCAAATAGTTTACCGTCATAGCCGTTATCAAAACCAATGGTTGTTCCATCGATATAATAGATGTTTGCAAATCGTGCTAAAGAACCGTCTGTAATGTTTAATTTAATTTCTGGTCTAGAATATTTTTGAAAGTCGTCTGTTTCATGAGACTGTATGTTTTCTGAAAATGTTACAGAGTTTGTTGTTTTTGCTTCTACAAAAAAACCTTGACCTGGTGAGACTTTAAAAGCTAAATGAGAAGTTTTTGTTACATATTCTTCTGAGGCTTCATCCCAAACATATATTTCTAATTGTTCTAACTCAGCTGTGTTTGAAGTTAAGAAAGTACCACTATTAATAGAGGCTGTAAAGGGGTTTCCTAAAAGGTTGAAATTGTTACCATTTACACCACCCATTGTTAAATTAATTGGAACGTCTGCAGTATTAATTGTTCCTGTAAAAGAAATATCACCAGCAGTAGATAATCTTGTTGAATACCCTTTTCCATCAACTAAAGCATCTGATGATGATGATGATGATGTAAAATAAGACCATCTTTCAGCAGCAGTAGATAGAGAATTATCATAAGGAGCAAAACTAATTTCGCTATTTTCGTTAGTTAAAAAACTATTATTGGCTCTCATATTTGTCATATTTTCTCCACTTATGGGTGAAGAGACTAAATGCCAAGATTTATTACTGTCAGCGTCATAAGTTAAAGTTCTATTATAAGTAACATCCCCCGAAGAGGTGCCAGAAACAATTAAAGAACCTCCACTAGAAATAGTTAAGCTAGCTCCAGCTCCAGAGTCAATTGTAAGGTTATTTACTTCGGCGCCAGTTGTTGCCCCAATAACAGGATCATTTGTAACATTAGAAATGATGACTTCGTCTGTTGAATTAGGAATGTCGTTTCTAGACCAGTTTGCTGCTGTAGCCCAAGAAGTACTAGAGGATCCATTCCAAGTATTCGTATTAGATTCTTGTGCACCAATATCATTATTTGTTGAGCCTGGCAAAGAATTACTCCAATAGTCAAATCCACCGTTGTTCGTAATAAAGATCCCAGAATCTATAGCCGGAGATCCTGTTGATATTTTATAATCAGTAGCATTTGTACCTCCTTTGTTTACGAGTAAAGGGTCGCTATTAAAAATTTCGTTTTGAGCGGTATTTGTATTTTGAATCTCATTTGCAATATTAGGAAAGGTTCCACTTCCATACCAAATATTCGTGTCAAATAAGTTATTAAATCCAGGAGTTTCAGCAGTACTACTTTTATCTTCTTCTTCAAAAATCACGGTTCCATCAACATAAAAAATATTGTTTTTAACAGTATTGTCATGTGTAGATTCTCCAATGACAACTCTTGCTGTCATTCCTGATTTCACATAAATAGTATTATTATAAACATGATTGTTAGAAGATCCAACGCGTGTTTCATCGGCAAAACCTGTAAAGTTTGAAAACCAAATGGTTTTTCCTGGTTGTGTATTAGTATCTCCATTAGCGCTGAATTCTCCTTTTACTCTAAAACCATCATTAATACTAATATTGTATCTGTAGATACAATTTGTGTTTGCTCCCATATACTCTGCAAAACCACCAGCATTGTCGTAGCTTAAATTGTATTGTACAATTATATTATCATTTTCAATGTCAATATGCGCACCACAAGAATCTGCAGCCCCTCTTACATGTGAAAATTCGTTCTTTTGAAGTACACCATCTTTGCAACGTACCGACCAAAAACCACTTCCTCTCCCGTGTTGTCTATTATCTAGTGAAAAATCTCCTGTGTAGGTTACTGTATTATTTTCAATTAAAAAATTTTGAACATTAAAAAAGACCATTCCAGATCCACCAATATGGTGTAAATTATTATTATTGATATTGATGTCTTTTTGATACGGGTTGGTTGGCGGATTTACATCTGGAATCCATTTGTTCACACTAATACCGACATAGCCAATATCGGTGATTTCACAATTTTGTATGGTAAGGCCTTCAAAATAGTTACTACTCCCGGAACCATCAGAAGTAAATAAAACACCATAGCCTTTATACGAATCGGAATTTTCGGTACCACTTGGATTCGTTGGATATATTTTATGAATTTTGATATTATCGAGTTTGATGTTTTGTTTTATTCCTGAATATTTTACATGCGCATAAAAACCATAACGTCTTGTTAAAGCACCATTCTCTGGTGTGCTATCGTCTTGATTAGCATCATTCTTCAATATTAAATCATTAAATGTTAAATATTCTTTTTCAGAGGCATCGATGCACATTAAATAATTTTTTCCATTAATGGTTGGCCTAGTTTCTCCCCCATATTTTCCAAAAGTAATAGGTGTATTTACAGCACCGTTTGAAGAAGGTATTAACTTGCCAAAGAATTCTTGGCCAGATTTAAATAAAATTTCATCCCCGGGTGAAAATAAACTCGAATTTATCTTTGAAATAGATTGCCATGCAGTTCCAGTGGTTGTTCCGTTATTAGAGTCCAATCCATCTACCGAATCAATATAATAAGTTTGCCCAATTACATTTGAGAGAAACCCAAATAAAGCAACAAGTAAAATAAAATTATGTTTCATTAACTTACGATTAGTATCAATTAATTTAACAAATTTAAAAGTAAATCTGTTTTATTTGTTTCTAGAAATTACCAATCGTACGCTAATTCTTACCTAAATACAGCGCTATAAACTCGTTTAAAACTAAATTTAAACACACACGAAGTTTACTTATTGCTTTATAAACCTATAAATTCCAGTACCCTCTATTTTTAAAAAATAGATACCAGTTTCAAGACAAGAAACATCAATGTTGTCATTAATTACTTCTTCAATTATAGCATGACCTAGAGCATTATATACAACTGCTTTTGATCTTGTTTTTACAGGATTAATATTTAAAATATGTATTACAGGATTTGGAAATATTGTAACACCTTTTTTGAGGTTTTCTAAGGATAGTGCAACTTCTCCATTTTTAGCATTACAGGCTCCTATGTTAGGCGTTCCTGAAGATAAATTGATTGGGTTTCCATAAAAATCTTCATTTGGATACCTTGGTATATCTGAAAATATTCCCGTTCCAGCTCCTGGGATTGGGGGACCCAACTGGGCAACACCAGTATTAATAGCATTACTATTTGAATTTAATTGATACCCATATTTGTTTCCAGAGTTTTCATTATTAAAATATGGATTACCATTTGTTGGGTTCGTATCAAGATTTTTAAAACTACTTTTTATATCCCCAAAGTATAAGTTATTCGTCATATCCAATGTGGTTCCATTATTGTGAATACTCATTTGCTTATCTCCTATATTAGCGCCATTTATGGCATAAAAAATGTTGTTGTAAATATGGGTGTTTGTTGCGTCAATATCAATGGCAGTACCGTAAGTGTTATTTATAACGACGGTGTTATTGTAAATATAGCTTTCATCAGAATAGTGAATTCCCCCAGGAGTATTCTCATTAATCCATAAAGTATGGTTGCTATTAGCCCAGTTTGGATTGTCTCGCCAGCCATCGTTTATACTCACATTAAAACGGTATACGGCATTTACGTTTCCACCTAATATTTCTACAAAACCGCCTTCGCAATCTTCCATATAATTATATTGAATAAATGTATTTACGTTTTCATGATCAATATGGATGCCATGAGAATCTAAATATCCTCTAATATGTAAACATTGATTATTTTGAATTACAGTGTTTATACATCTCCAAGTCCATACAGCACTTCCTCGGTTAGGCATTCTCGGGTCAGAATCGTCTCCAGGATAATTAAAAATATTATCCTCTATTAGGCAGTTGTAAGTTCTAGAAGGTAAAATACAAGTTCCTCCAATGTAATGAAATTCATTATTTCTAAAAAGCAGGTTTTTGTTTTTGTTGATTTCATCATTTCCTACATCAGCATTTCCACCACCATGTTTTATATGGACTCCAAGTCTTTGTAAATCGGTAAAATAGCAATCTTCCATTAAAATATCCTGAATGTTTTTTTCCTGCCCTGCAATTGTATTTTTATTGGAAGCTATTCTTACTCCAGCAACTTCTAATCCGTTGAAATCATCTGGTGAAGTAATGGGGGTAACAGCATATACATTTTGAAACAACATATTTCTAAATGTAAAGTTTCTCATGATTTGATTTCCGCTATTATGAATATGAATTCCATAGGAATCAATATCATCGACACCAGATCTTGTAACGGTTCTTTCATTATTTATTTCTAATCCCTCAAAAAAGATATGATCATTATTTAAAACATAAATTGCTTCTTGATAATCACCACCTCCATTGGCTCCAACCTCACCTGTAATGATAGGTTTATTTCCTGCTCCATAAGAGGAAATAAGAATTGGTTGTGATAAGGTGCCAGAACCATTAACCACAAAATGACCATCAAAACGTTCCCCTTTTTTAAAAAAGATTTCATCTCCTGGGTTTAATACTGATAATGAAATTTTAGATAAGGTTTTCCATGGTGATTCCGAAGTAGTTCCATTATTTGAATCTAAACCATTTGTAGCATCTAGGTAATAAGTGGTTTGTGAATGCATTAAACAAACGATACAGAAAAAAAGTATGGAGAGTATTTGGGTTCTATTTACTTGAATCATATAAATTTTTTATAAACCTTAAGGTTGTTATATCATTTATGTTAATAAAATGAGTGCCGCGGCTATTTACTTACAGCTATGTACTGCGTAGCAAAGCAAAAATTAAAAATACTCAAGAAATTTCAGTAGCGGAAATTACCTACTCAATGTTAGTTTTTATCCGATTACTTAATTTAGAAGCTGATGCTTCTTCTTTTAGAGATATCATTGTTAATTTTTGATTTGTAAAAGGTAATTTGTCGTAGTTATATGAATGCGAATTATTGTTATTTTGCAGGTATTAAGTTAATGAATAAAGGGTTCACACATTCAAAAAAGAATGATAGAGTGATTCCGTTTTAATGTTTAAAATTTAGTTTATGAAATTAAGAAATGTTTCAATTTTGATTATTGTAGGTGTACTTTCGGTTCTTAGTTGCTCTAACAATAATCAAGGTAAAAAAGTAGAGAAAACATCAGGGAAAGCTTCAAAGCCCAATATAGTAATCATCTATACAGATGATTTAGGTTATGGTGATATTGGAGCCAATGGAGCTACAGAAATTAAAACGCCTAACATTGATGCGTTAGCGAGCAAAGGTGTTCGCTTTACGAATGGTTATGCTAGTTCTGCAACCTGCACTCCAAGTCGTTATGCTTTATTAACAGGAGTATATCCTTGGCGAAATAAACAAGCGAAAATTCTTCCAGGAACAGCCCCCCTAATTATAGATACCGCTCAAATGACAATTCCTCGAATGCTTAAAAGCAAAGGATATCATACAGGAATTGTGGGTAAATGGCATTTAGGTTTAGGTACAGGGAATGTAAACTGGAATGAAACAGTAAAACCCGGTCCAAATGAACTAGGTTTTGATTACTCTTATATTATGGCTGCCACTCAAGATAGAGTTCCAACTGTTTATATCGAAAATGGAGATGTCGTTGGTTTAGATCCAACGGATCCAATAGAAATTGACTATGCTAATAATTTTGAAGGAGAGCCAAATGGAGTCGACAATCCTGAATTATTAACAATGAAATGGCATCATGGTCATAATAGCAGTATCGTAAATGGGATTCCACGAATTGGATATATGAAAGGTGGAGAAGCTGCAAAGTGGAGTGATGTAGATATGGCAGATCACTTTTTAGAAGGTGCTCAGAGCTATGTTAAAAAACATAAAGAGCACCCCTTCTTTTTATATTATGGAATGCAGCAACCTCATGTTCCAAGAACACCTCATCCTAGGTTTGTTGGGAAATCTGGAATGGGGCCAAGAGGAGATGTAATCGTTGAAGCAGATTGGGTAGTTGGTGAATTTATTAAAACGCTGGAAGAAGAAGGATTATTAGAAAACACATTGATTGTTTTTACGAGTGATAATGGCCCAGTTTTAAATGATGGGTATTATGATGATGCAGTAGAAAAAATAGGAAACCATAAACCATCGGGACCTTTTAGAGGTGGTAAATACAGTTTGTTTGAAGCAGGAACGCACGTTCCTTTTATCACCTATTGGAAAGGAAAAATCACACCAGCAGTATCTGATGCGTTGGTTTGTCAGATTGATTTGTTGTCTTCTTTAGCTAAATTAGTAGGTAGTACTGTTAGCGTAGGTGATAGTGAAGATCTTCTTCAGGAATTTTTGGGAGAAAGTAAAAAAGGTCGTAAAGATTTAGTTTTGGAAGCAACAACAAGAACTGCATATAAAAATGGAGATTGGGTTTTAATCCCACCATACAGAGGCCCAGCAATTAATGAATACGTTAATATTGAATTAGGTAATTCTAAAGAGTATCAATTATATAATTTAAAAGAAGATGCAGGGCAACAAAATAATTTAGCGCATTCTAATTCAGGTAAATTGCAAGAATTGAGGAAGTTATATGAATCTAAAAGAGGAAAAGTGACTACTAAAGTTCAACAATTAGAATTGAAATAAAGGATACAAAATCAAGGGCTGCTTTTAATGAAACCTGTTATTTTTTAAAATTATATAATACGAATGATTATAAAACAACACATGCCGTATATTATTTCCTTAATGTTATCTCTTGTTTTTATATGCTCCGTGAGCTTTTTAGTTTTGGCAATCTAATTGCCCATTCACCCAGTTTATTAGCAGTCGTTTGATACTTTTTATTGATAAATTCTACAGATATTTCTTCATTAGATGAAGCCCATCCCCAAATTTTAATATTTGTATCACGCTGAAGAACCATTCCATCGCTTATTAATTCTGGAAGCTTGATTTGTGCGTTAACAACGATAGCACTAGTGAAAAATAATAGTATTAGTAATTTTTTTTTATCATTTTTACAATTAATTGGTTAATTTTAGATACATAATGTATGAAGTGCGTATTTGTTTCTTAAAGCATTTATTCACAATAATAATGTAGCTATTATCTGTTTATCTCAACGAATTGAGCAGAAATATAAACCGATACATATAAACGTATTTACTTAACGTATGTAAACCCAATGCTCAATATTAGATTTGTTTACAACTATAATTTAAAAATTAGAAGTTCGACAGTGTTGCATTAATTTTCCTGATAGATTTCCAAATAATCTAGAATTAGGGAGTTTGGAAAAACTGTATCTCCTTCTGCTACTGCATTTAGTAACCCATTATTTATGACTAAACACATCGGTTTATTCGGCCAATCTTCATTTGGTACTTCTACTCCTTTGGTTTTAGTATGAACTTTTTCACCGTCGATAAACCAACTCATTTTTTCATTTGTCCATTGGAAACCATAGATATGCCATTCATTTGATGCATTATAAGTGGTTTGAAAATTATTAATTGGTATACTGTGGTCTTTTTTATGATTCCATTTTCCATAAATAAAAAGCATATACATTTGATCGGTTTTTACCGTGTTAAAGAATTTTCCAAAATATTCCCAAATATCAATTTATGGAGGCCAACTTCGTACTTCTGAGTCATCAATAAGCCAAATAGCAGGCCAAACTTTATTGCCTCTAGGGAATTTAGCTTTTATTTCAAGGTACATGCTTTTTTGTGAACCATTAAAGTTTATTTTTTGCAGGGAATTAATCCACCCAGTCGTGTAATCAAAAATTCCAACGGGGTCTGTCCCCTGTACAATTTCTTTTCGATTGTTTAAATATAAATGCCCATTCATAATGTTTACATTCTCATCTGCGAGATAGCCTGCATAATTGTTGTTCAATAAGTTTTCTCCACCAGTGTTCCTATTCCAAATTATTTTAATAGATGGGTCTGTATCATACGTTAATCCTTTTGACCAATTAGTAGTGTTGAAAGAAGAAAAATCGTCTCTTACTGTTAGGCTATAATTATCTGGAGCAAAATTTGTTAGCGGTATATCAGCGCCAACTGTTATTTCCTCTATTGTGGTCTTTTCCTGGCATGACCATAGTATTAAGTTAGGAAACAACAGAAGTAAAAAAACTGCGATATATTTAAAAGATCCTAGCATAGCATAGTTTTGATTAGAAATAGTTGTATTTTTTTTATTAAAACCGCAGGGTATAAGTCCCTGAATTCAATTCAATAAAATCAGAACTTTCGATTTTAGCACCATTAACAGTAATTTTATCTTTATTTTTAGCACGAAGACTATGGATGTCAATTTTTGCGAGCATTCCATTTGGAATGTAAAGACTTAATTTATTCTTAGCCTTTAAATTCCATTGAATAGAAATAATGCCAAAAGGACTTGGAACTTCACCTTGAATATTTGTTAATGATGTTACTGGTTTTGAAATGAGTATTTCTTTCATTCCGGGCTTTGTTACTGTTAGACCAATAATATATTTACCAAATAGAGCAGGCGGAAAGGTACTTTCTGTTTGTGCGTCACTGCGGGTTTTCTCTTGAAATTCACCTGTTCTTCCCGTTCCATTTCTCCACCATTCTTCCCATAAAGTGCCGTTGGTATTTGCGGCTAGCATTTTTCCAAAACGCTCATTTAAGAGTTGTAATGAAGCTTCTTCATATCCATACTCAGCCAAGCCTTTGTGTAAAAAATATGACATTGCTGGACTTACCATCGTCATCCCATTTTCTCGTTTTATATAATCATTTGTGTCTTTTTGTAAGAGCTGCTGCGCGATTAATCTGCCTTGTTCTGGGCTTGCAATTTTACAAGCTAACGCCATTGCATTCCCGTGCTCACTAAATTGAGTAGAACGTTTTCCGTCTATAAAAGCATCTGCAAATAACTGTTTCTCTTCATCCCAAAGGTGTTTTCTTAATGAAGTCCTGAGCAAGTCAGCGTGTGTCTTAAAAACAACACTTTTTTCTTTTAAGTGCAGCCATTTTAATACTTTAGAATAATCTTCTAAAGCTCCTAAATAATGACCGTTTAAATTTAAATTTGCACCTCTTCTGTCATTCAAAGTGTGATCTAACCAATAGGAATATGGAGGATTGTCCAGCATACCAAGTTCATTGGTAAAGGAATTCAGCAAACTCATTAATTTTTCCGAAGCAGGCAATAATTCTTTAACGGTTTTATAATCTCCAGAATACAAGAGGTAATTGTATAAACTTCGAATCCATAAACAATTTGAATCCAAGATTACCATATAATCATCCTTTGCTAAAGGGGCGTACGCTGGCATTATTCCATTAGCTTCCTGCTCTTGCGCAACTTGCAGTAAATAGCGTCTTTGCAAAGCAGCGTCTCCGAAGGTAAAATAATTCCCTAATGCAGCGTAATATCCAGTTTGTGCATATTGTCTGCGTTCTCTGTAATTATCTGTGTAAGCATCTGTAGTGCACACATCAATGGTTTTTGCAGAAGCATTCCATAAAACTTCAATCCAAGGAGCTTCAGGGGTAGAAATCCCCCCCTTTAATTCAAAAGGAAAGGCTAGTTTTTGAATTCCTGCAAAGTGAATTTTAATAGCTTCTGTATTCCCTTTTACAGCAATTGCCATATAACGCACCGGTTTAAAATACATTGCTTGCCAAGAATCCTTGGTGCCGGACAAAATAAGTTGATCATGAAAATTGGAATCAATTATTTTATGGGTAAAATTTTTATCGATTATAAAAGGAGCAGAGAGCACATGTACTAAGGTCCCTTTTTCACCTTCAATAACTAATTTTGGCATCCCATTAATCACTTTACCAAAATCGAATACTAAAAACCAAGTTTTCTCTTTTTCAATAAAGGGAAGGGTTAGGGGTGCTTTTTTATTTAGATATTTCTTAAAGGTTTTTAAAATGTTTTTTTGAAGGTCACCAGTTAATAAGATTACTACTTCTTTTAAATCTGATATTTGAACTTGTTTTGCTTCAATTAAGTTAATAACTTCTATTTCGGTTTCCTTTAAATAAGGAATATCTCTAGGCACTAACTGAGTCCAAGGTGTCGTTAAAGTTGTGGCTTTTTCATCTTTCTTAGGCGCTGGCCATCCTGAATTCCGTAATAAAGGTTTTGCTTGAGGCCATTTGGAATCATCAAAATTCAGATTTTCAAAAGCAAGTATTTTTTTTGAGAAATCAATATGGTCATTTACGACCAATTGAAAGCGATTTATTACAGGGGAATTCGTATCCCAAGATACATCAGGATGAACTTTCCATTTATGATCAGATATAATTGTAGCAGTATTGTGTTCATTTTCTAAATCTAGTTGCACTAATAAGCCCGCCCTGCCTTTTAAATGATAAGAGGTGGTTCCTTTTTGATAATGAACACGAACAGCTATTGTGTTTTTTTCGCTTTTTAAAAGTGATGAAATATCTAAAATATCAAAAGATTGATGATGAGGAGCAGACCTTGCTGGTCCTTGACAGACATACGTTCCATTTACATATAACTCGTATTTAGAAGATGCTGTAATACGTAATTTAGAAGCTTTTGGGATTTTTTTTAAATCAAAGGACTTTCTAGCCAACATCACATCAGATTTAATGTTTTCTGGCATCCAAATCCATTGCGCATCCCAATTATATTTATGTTCACCAGTAGTATCTGCTTGTTCCCATAAACCTAAAACACCATTAGGAAGTTTTGAAGTTTGACTATGTCCTAAATAAAAAAACCCAATGATAAAGTAAATTATTATTGAGTTCTTTAAGTTTATTTTTTTAGATATCATTATTTAAATATTACTTTTCATTGACGTAATTAATGATATTGTATAGTATTTTTTCTGCTACAGGGTCTTTGTCTAAAAACTCGATGATTCTTAAGGTAGAGAGCAGCATATTTCCTTTGCCAAAAGGGGTTTCTAACACATCTGCAGCCCACCAAACATCTCCAACTCCGTTATAATGACGACGCATTATTTCATTATTAGGAAAATGATCATATCCAATTAACCCTGCGATATAAGTACCTTTTATTTTCGACATGGAAACATCTGGATGCACATTCTCATACATGCCATGCATGATCATTTCGGTAGGTAAACCCTTAAAAATAGGGTGTTTCGAAATTACGTGAGATTTTGCAGCCCAACCACCTCTTGTAGCCCATTTGTGTTGTATTTCAACATTTAAAGGAAGTGTTTCAACTTCAACTTCTTTTAATTCACGTTCAAAACCAGGAACTCTTTTTCCTAAAACTTCAAAAAACACAATATAACCTCCTTCTTTTGCATGTTTTCGTAACGTTTTTACCGCTTCGATATATTTTTTATCTTTTTGAGTGGTTTTTCCAACTAAAACAGGAATACTTTTGTCTAAATCTGAAGAAAATAAGATAAACGGAATGTTCTTCATTTTAAGAAAATCAGAAAGTGAATTGTCAAAATCCATGACCGCTATTTTAGCAGTTGGAGTTTTTAGGTTTTTATTAGGAAATACATCAAAAGATTGCTGATTCGTAGCAATAGTCTTCCCTAAATTATTTTTTACCTCAACATTTACAGTGTAAGTTCCATTGAATTCAAGTGTGTTTAATTTGGTTGAGAATACCTTTGAAATTCCATTAAGAAACTCCTTTTTGAATTCTTCTTTAAATACTTGTTCTCCTTTTTCTGAAATAATTTTTATAGTGACAGTTACCTGTTCATTGGGCATTTCATTCACTCCATGAACTTCTAATTGGGCACCTTTTTCTGCATATACATTTCTTGGCAAAATTCGGATTGGTGTTATTTGTTTTTGATTTGCTTCTTTGGTCATGTCATAGACCAATGTTTTAGGATTCCTCCATAAATCAAGCAATCCTGCGCCTAAAACCCAATCTCCAGCAACTAAAGCATGTATACAATATCCTTTTACGATTGCATTTAATCGTGTTGCTTCTATCATTCTTTTATTTGCAATTCCATGCATTTTCTGTTGCTCTAAATAAAAGTCTTGTACATTTGGGTACATTGTATCGAATCCAATTTTCTTTAAAGCAGCGATATACCCTTCATTTAATTCTTTGTGGTAAATTGAAGGAGCAACAATTGGATTTCCTTTAGTTTCAAATTCTTTAATATTTGATACTAAATCTGGAGTACTACCATATCCTAATTCAGAAATATATGCCATCATACCTGGCACCACATTTTTACCGTAACTTTTAACTCCTGCCAAACCGTCTTTTTTTAGCTGTTCCTTGGTTTTTGATGTTGCTAAGTATCCATTAAATTCTTCCTCATCAACTTGAGACCCACTATAATGATGGATATCATTAAACTTTTTTGGAGTACGCTCAAAAGGTAAATAAATATTAGCACCTTCTCCCCAACCTCCAGATTCATCTAAAATCATACGTGTAGGATCTAACTCTCGCGCAAGAACTGACATTGAGTTTAGCATTTGCGATAAAATAGGTCTGTTAATTTCATTAAATAGTTCCCATTGTACAATACAAGTCCTATTTCTGTTGCTCAATATTGTTTGTCGCAATTCATTTTCAACTACAAAAGGTAAACGTGGCGTAGAAATTGGTCTATACATGCATTCTACCACTAAGCTTCCTATAGTTAGCATCCCCATTTCATCACATAAATCTAACCACATTTTTGGAGCTGGCTTTCGCCAAGGACGAATCATATTAAAACCAGCTTCTTTGGCTAATTTTATTTCTTTAATTGCCATTTCTTTGCTGTCAGGATATCCTAATTTGGTGGGATATAAGCCCTCAAAAAATGCGGCTTTTAAATACATCGCTTTTCCATTCATGTAGAACTCGTCGTTTACAACGGTAAATTCACGCATTCCGAATTTATGTATCCATTCATCGGAAACAACACCGTCTTTTTTAACAGTTACTTCGGCTTTGTATAAGTAGGGGTTTTCTGGAGACCAATAGCTAGCATCAGGAATAGTTAGGTTCCATTTAATATTGTTTTTACCTGGTAAAGATTTTATAGTTTCAGTGATCGAAGCAACTTCTTTTCCTTCTTCGGATATAATTCTTACCCTAACTTCAGAGTTCTTAATAGCAGTTTCTGTGTTGTTAAGTTCAATATTAAAAACAGCGGTATTCGTATCAATTTTTGGCTCAATAAACACATCACTCAAGTGTATTTTTCCTTTTGCTTCAATAGATACAGATTGCCAAATACCGCCCGTTATGGCACCTCTCCACATCGGTACTTCTTGCCTTCCTAAACCGTCAATATATTTATCTGTAAGAATAATAGGGCTTATAACTCTTACGACCATTGTATTTTCTTCTCCAAGCTTTATGAGTTTGTCTACTCTAAAGCTAAATGGAGTGTAACCACCTTCATGAAAACCGACTACTTGATCATTAATCCAAACCTCCGACTTGTAGTTAACAGCTTCAAAGTTTAATTGAATAATTTTATCATCCCAATTTTTTGGAATCGTAAACTTTGTTCGATAGATTCCTGCACCTTCATAATTTTTTTCAAATTCTTCCCAGCAACTAGGTACCGTAATTTTTTTTGTTTTTTGATTTCCGAAATTTTCTGTCAAATACCATTTTTCTTGAACACCCTTATTGTTTTCATCAAAAATAATCTCCCATGTGCCATCTAAAGAAATCTTATTTTTCTTCTCAAGCTGCTGTCCTTTGCAATTTAGTTGGAATGCTAAAAGTAGGATAAAAAATATTTTTCTTTTTAAATGTTTCATTTTTGATATATTAGTAGTTTTTTGAAATGTTCACTGTATTTAAAAAAAAATACAATGAACATTTATTGCTTAAACAAATATTGAAAATAATAAGCTAAAAAATATTGCAAGTACTATCTTTTTTTAATCAAAATTTACCTAAACATTTTTGGCTTTGTTAATTTTTGATAGATATTGGGTAATTTATGTTTATTTATACCTGAAATCAATTCATAGTTTTACGGTATGTTTTTTTGGTTAAAATAGGATTTCAGGATTTTTTATTATTAGTTTTCTTATAAATCACATTTTAATCAAATAATAATTCAACTTAAATCGAAAGTAAAAAATTTAATTATGAGAAAATCATTTTTAAGAAGTAGGAAAACAATAATGCTTCTAAATTTAGTGGCTGTGCTATTTCTTTATTCGAATGCATCAGCACAAGAAAAATTAGTAACAGGTATAGTTACAGATGATACAGGCTTACCTATTCCAGCATCTAGTGTCGTGGTTAAAGGAAAGCAAAAAGGAGTGTTTACCGATTTTGATGGAAATTATAAAATTAGTGTATCAAATAAAGATATTCTTATTTTTGGCTACCTAGGGTTTAAATCTAAAGAAGTTGTTGTCGGAGATAAAACTAAAATTAACGTTACACTTTTTTCTGATGTTTCTATATTAGATGAGATTGTTGTGATTGGATATGGATCTGTAAAAAGGAAAGATTTAACAGGTGCAGTCTCTACAATTAAATCTGAAGATATTGATAGAATAAAAACAACTTCGTTTGAAGGTGCATTGGCATCAAAAGTTGCAGGAGTACAAGTTGTAAGCTCTGAAGGTGGTCCAGATGCTGCTTTTAAAATTAGAATTAGAGGTGGAACTTCGATAAATGCAAGTAATGATCCATTATATGTAGTTGATGGTTTTCCTATTTCTGGTGGAGGAGTATCAACCTCTTCAGGTTTAGGGAATAGTACTACAAGTCCCCTAGCATCATTAGATCCTAGTAATATTGAATCCATAGATGTTCTTAAAGATGCCTCAGCAACCGCTATTTATGGTTCTAGAGGTGCAAACGGTGTCGTTATTATAACAACGAAACAGGGAAAAAAAGGCGCTACCAATTTAAATTTTGAAACCTTTACCAGTGTTTCTACTTTATCCAATAGATTAAATGTGTTATCTGCCCAAGAATTTATTCAATACAGTGCAGACTTTCAACCATGGTCTGCAGATTTAATAGATCAAAAGAAATATTTAGCGGAAAGATATCGTGTAGACGACGGAACAGGTAATTATGTGGTGATTAGCGCTAATGATCCATCTCTTTTTATAGAAGATTGGCAAGATAATATTACGCGTCCTGCTTTTACTCAAAACTATCGATTATCTGCTAATGGAGGAACCGATAAAACACGTTATGCTGCTAGTGTTTCTTATTTAGATAGAAAAGGTATTATAAAAACATCGGGATTAGAACGATATTCGGTGAACTTAAATATAACCCAAAAAGTAAACAAACGTATAAGAACAGGTCTTAACGCCAATATAGGGTATACCTTAAGATCTGGTGTTGTAACAGCTGCAACGGATAATAGCTCTGGTCGTGCCGGTTTGGTTACTAGTGCAGCGCTTTTTAGTCCAGTACAACCTATACGTCATGCAGCTACTGATGATTACGCTACAGGCGCATTGGGTATTGAATATGATGAAGATGGGCGTATGATTGCAAATCAAAATGGTGATATTTCTAACCCTTTAATCATGTTAGAGCAAAACAGTAATAGTGGAACTATTTCTCAAAATAGAATCAATGCTTTTTTTGAATATAAGGTTTTTGAGGGTTTAACTTTTAAATCATCTATAAGAGGTTTTTCACAAGAAACAAAAACGAAAGCTTATTTTTCTGAACGTGTTGGATGGGCAAGAAGCGTTGGAGGAAGAGCGATTACTAGTTTTAGTTCTGCTAGAAGTATTGTTACAGAACAGAACTTAAATTATGTAAAAAAGTTTGGTAGGCACAGAATTAATGCCACCTTGGTTGCCGAAAGACAACAAAGTGTTAGGGAGTTTTTACAATCTAGCTCCACTGGTTTTGATATTCCTGGGCTTAACTTAGATGCCTTAGAGGTTGCGCTTCAAACGTTGCCTACACTATCCAATGAGGTGAAATCGAGTTTAGAATCGTATTTAGCGAGAGTTCAATATAATGCTTTTAATAAATACATGCTAACTGTAAGTGCAAGATACGACGGGTCTTCAAGATTTGCAAAAGGAAATAAATGGGGTTTTTTTCCTGCGGTTGGTGTTGCATGGCGGATATCGAATGAGGATTTCCTGAAAAATAGTTCTTTAATTTCTAATGCCAAATTAAGAGCAAGTTATGGGGAGACAGGGAATACAGAAATTGGTACTTACCAGTCTTTAGCTAGAGCTGGTTTATCTAGTTATGTCTTTAATGGGGCAAGTTTAGAAGCTGGTGCAGCGATAGACCGTCTTCCAAACCCCGAACTCACATGGGAAACTACGACTCAAACTGATGTTGGGCTCTCTTTAGGGTTATTTAATGGTAGCGTTAATATAGAGGCGGATTACTATAATAAAGATACTAGAGATTTATTATTAGCAGTTCCAATTCCCTCAACAACAGGTTTTAGAACCGCTTTTAAAAATCTGGGACTTATCAATAATAGAGGTTATGAATTTGCTGTAGATGCCAAAATAATTGAAAATAACGATTTTAAATGGAATGCTAATTTTAATATTAGTTTTAATAAAAATGAAGTTAAAAATTTAGGAGGTGCCAATCAGTTTTTTACAACGGCTATAGGCGATAGTCAAATTCAAAACGATTATGTGATTCGCGTAGGGGAATCCTTAGGTTCAATTTATGGTTTACAGGATGATGGTGTCTATACATTTAGTGATTTTGTAGAGTTTGATGGGTTATCAGATACAGCAGCAGCAGATTTATTATACGCGAATGTTTCTGGAACAGAAAATTGGTATTCTGTAAATATTTATACTTTAAAGGATGGAGTAGTTTCTAACGCACTTGTTGCTCCTGGTACCTACCGTCCTGGGATGACGAAATTTAAAGATAATAATGGAGATGGTGTTATAAATGACGATGATCGACATATTATTGGTAACACCCAACCTAAGCATTTTGGAGGTTTTACGAATAACCTTTCATATAAAGGCTTTGATTTATCGATACAAACAGCATGGTCTTATGGGAACGACATCTATAACAAAAATATTAAAAAAGGGACGAACACCGCTAATCCTTGGGGTAATAAATTTTCTATGGTTAACGATCGTTGGTCTCCAGAAAACCCGGAGAATACCTTAACATCTTTTAATACTGGAGCTAGCGGAAATGTTGGCTCTGCTGCGTACTCAAGATATATTGAAGACGGCTCTTATTTTAGGTTAAGCAACATTACAGTAGGGTACAAACTTTCTGAAAAACTTTCTAAATCTATAGGCTTAAAATCGGTAAGATTATATGGAGCAGTAGACAATGTATATGTTTGGACAAAGTATAGTGGTTTCGATCCAGATGTAAGTGTTGGAAGAAATCAATTAACACCAGGATTAGATGTTGATTCTTATCCAAGATCTCGAACTATTAGAGTTGGATTAAACGCGAACTTTTAATAAAATAAACTAAAGAAAATGAATAAAATTAAATTAATAACAAATAGTTTTTACATCTTTTGTTTACTTTTAGTAGTAACAGGATGTAATAGTGAGAGCTTCCTTAATGAATCGCCAACAGGTTTTGCTGACCCAAACGCTCTTTTAACTGATAAGGAAGGTGCAGAAATTTATACCATAGGTACGTATGATGCTACACGCGTTCTCGCATCAGATATGGATGGTTGGTTAAGTATGTGGGGTACTTTAGCTGCAGATGAAATATGTGTACCCAATTGGGGATCAACGGCAAAACCCATATACTTACATACGTTATCACCATCAAATGCTACCGTCAGAACCATCTGGGAAAACTTATATATTTCAGTAAATAAAGCGAATAGTGCCATAGATCGAATTTCGGCAATGACTGAGGATCAAATAGATTTAGAATCGCGAGATAAATTAATTGGTGAATCTCGCTTTATTCGTGCTATGCTATATTTTTCCTTAGTTAGTTCTTGGGAAAATGTACCACTAGTTAAAAATGAAACTACGAATTTAGAAAATATTGAAGTTGCTCAATCTACTCCAAAGGAAGTGTATGATTTTATAATTGAAGACCTGCTTTTTGCTGAATCCGTGCTAAACACAGAGCAGGGTGGTGGGCGCGCTACTAAAGGCGCTGCACAGGCCTTATTAAGCAAAGTGTATCTTCAAATGACAGGGTTTCCGTTAAATGAAACCGACAAATATGCATTAGCTGAAACCAAATTAAAGGAAGTAATTGATGGTAATACATATAGAATATTAGACGAGTATCCGAGTGTATTTGCTTTGGATAATGAACAAAATGAAGAAATGATTTTTGCGATTGGTTTTGACGGGCCAGGTATAAACCAAGGAGGTGGTTTAGGTACTTTTTATGGACCTAATGGCAATGTTATTAACGGTGGGCAATCGGGAAATAATTGGTACATAAATTGGGAATTGGCGGGTACAAGTGCTGCACTACCAGAAGGAAGCGGTTCTTGGGGAGCTAGAAATAACTATAAGTTTGCGCAAGGATATCACGATGATGATATAAGAAGTAGAAATAATATAGCAAAGCATAATGTAAATCAAGGCCCATGGACTGCAGAAGATGGTATGTATAACCCAATAGCTAGAAAAGCACATCTTGCTGGTAAACGAGCTACTTGGAAACCATGGAAATGGCATAACATAAGACCTAGTAATTGGGGTAATGATACACCTTTCGATCAACCCTATATTAGGTATTCTGATGTGTTACTTATGTATGCGGAAGCTTTAAATGGTCAAGGAAGATTGACTCAAGTTGACATTGACATGACCGTTAATAAATTACGTACACGCGCAACGATATGGCCTAGTGATGTTCAGCCTCAAGATGTAGCACCTTTAATGGTTTTAGCGAGTCAGGCAGATAATACAGATGAAATTTTAAGTGAACGAAGAAAAGAACTTTGTTTTGAAGGTTGGAGACGAAATGACTTAATTCGTTTTGGAAAATATTCTCAAGCAATTAGTGTAACACAACCTTCTTGGTCTAATACTGGAAATCCAGCACCACAGTTTTCAGATTTTGAAATTCGTTGGCCAATCCCAAGTAATGAGCTTCAATTAAATTCGAAATTAGTTCAAAACTCAGGATATTAATTAAAATTATTGTTTTTAGATTAAGCAAGAAGTAAAAAGATCGCTGTAAAACCAGCAAAGAAATAACGTTAAAAACCTTCCTTAATTGTTTGTCAATTTCGGGAGGTTTTTACTTATTATAGCTATTGGCAACCCGGCAACCGCTATTTTAAACCACGACAAAAGGGTTCCAACATTGGAACTTCGCAATTATATTTTGGAATTTACGTTTATAAAAAAGTAATTAATTATTACAAAAGGATATTCTAAAAAAGAGTATCCTTTTTTCGTTAGAATAAAATTGACAATTTTAAATCAAGTAAAAAAAACATTTTATAGTAACTGATGGCGCGGAAATATTTTCGATGCCCGTTAAGTAAGTCATTTTAAGTTTAGCTGATAAAGTCATTGTTTCGAGTCCAGTTCCCGACTTGAGAAGAGCCTTCAGTTTTTTTAGTTTGAAGGTTTTTTTCTTTGAAATTTACAATTTTATTTTCGAATAATAGATTTTTTATATCCTCTAAAAAGTTTGAACTTTTGCCAGTCGAGGTCACAATTTATTCCCAAGAATAATTTTTTATTTCTGGGAATATTTTTTTGAGCTATTATAATTAATAATAGAGTTTAATTCTTCCAGAAAGTTTGAACTTTTGCCAGTTGAGGTCACTCAAAGCTTCACTTAACGGTGAGGCTTTTTTGTTGTCTAAAACTTTCTAGGATTAATAGTACTTCACAGCATTTTCAAAATTACTTTATGAATCAAATTACACCTTTTTAGGTGAAGTAAAAGGTTCCCCTTTTTCTTCAGAGGTTCCCATTTTCAAAACTAAAACTATAATACTATGAATGATTTTAAATTATCTA
>Ga0308004_10000384_pt1 | contig 21315 bp, 15 predicted proteins | sample Neamet38_FD_203156 | JGI IMG/M metagenome (GOLD analysis project Ga0308004, IMG submission 203156) | Marine microbial communities from water near the shore, Antarctic Ocean - #38 | ecosystem: Environmental > Aquatic > Marine > Unclassified | place: Southern Ocean | collected 2014-06-06 | reverse complement strand
TCCAAAATAATATTTTTCCCGTTAACCTCGATAGAAATGTGTTTATCTTTCTCTATTTTGTTAATATCTTCTTGGTTGAATTTTTGAATTTCAGCAGCTACAAGGCGCATATCTTTTCCAAATTTAGGACCTAACGTTTTAAAATTCGGTTTAATTTGTTTGATTAAAATCTCTGATGCGTCGTCTAAAATCTGAATTTCTTTAATATTTACCTCATTCTTAACTAGATCTGCCACAGCTAAAATAGCCTCTTTTTGCGCTACACTGTCAACAGGAATCATTATTTTTTGAAGTGGTTGTCTTACTTTTATTTTCTCTTTTGCTCTCAAAGAAAGTACTAAAGAAGAGATGGTTTGTGCACTTTCCATTTTGTGCTCTAAACCTTTATCTACAAAACTTTCATTATACACAGGAAAATCTGCTAAATGAATACTTTCTGAGGTTTCTTTCTTCGTTACAGCGTTTAAGTCTTGGTACAATCGATCCATAAAAAACGGTGCAATTGGTGCGCCTAATTTTGCGATGGTATTCATACACGTATACAAAGTTTGATACGCAGAAATTTTATCTGTCTGGTAATCTCCTTTCCAAAAACGTCTTCTGCTCAAACGAACGTACCAGTTACTTACATAATCTTGTGTAAAATCTGATATTGCTCTTGCAGCTCTTGTAGGTTCGTATGCTTCATAAAATTTATCTACTTTATTGATTAAAGTGTGTAATTCTGATAAAATCCAACGGTCTAATTCTGGTCTTTTTTCTAAAGGAATGTCTGCTTCTTCGTATGAAAAACCATCAATATTTGTGTATAAAGTAAAAAATGAATAGGTGTTGTATAATGTTCCGAAAAACTTACGTTTTACCTCTTCAATGCCTTCTAAATCGAATTTTAAATTATCCCACGGGTTTGCGTTTGCAATCATATACCATCGGGTTGCATCTGCACCATATGTAGCTAATGTTGTAAAAGGATCTGTTGCATTTCCTAAACGTTTAGACATTTTATGTCCATTTTTATCTAAGACCAAACCGTTAGAAACTACATTTTTATAAGCTACAGAATCAAAAACCATTGTTGAAATTGCGTGCAAGGTATAGAACCAACCTCTTGTTTGGTCTACTCCTTCTGCAATAAAATCTGCTGGAAAAGATTCGTTTTCATCAATTTTCTGTTTATTTTCAAACGGATAATGCCATTGCGCATATGGCATAGAACCAGAATCGAACCAAACATCAATTAAATCGCTTTCACGTTTCATTGGCTGTCCCGAAGCAGAAACTAATACTATTTCATCTACAATATTCTTATGTAAATCTATTTTTGCGTAGTTTTCTTCAGAATTATTTCCAACTTCAAAATCTTCAAAAATATCTTTTGCTAAAACGCCAGCTGCAACAGCTTTTGCCATCTCATTTTTTAATTCTTCAACAGAGCCTACACAAATTTCTTCTTTACCATCTTCTGTTCTCCAGATTGGTAACGGAATTCCCCAATAACGAGATCGCGATAAATTCCAATCATTTGCATTTGCCAACCAGTTTCCAAAACGTCCAGTTCCTGTAGATTCTGGTTTCCAGTTAATGGTTTTGTTTAAACTGTGCATTCTATCTTTTACATCGGTTACTTTAATAAACCAAGAATCTAACGGATAGTATAAAATTGGTTTATCGGTACGCCAACAATTAGGGTAACTGTGCTTGTATTTTTCTACCTTAAAGGCTTTATTTTCTATTTTTAATTTAATAGCTAGCTCAACATCAATAGATCTTTCTGGCGCTTCGCCATCTGCATAATATTCATTCTTTACATATTTACCAGCAAATTCACCCATTTCTGGTCTAAATTTTCCTTGTAAATTCACCAATGGAACTAAGTTATCATTAGCATCTTTTATTAACATTGGCGGGATTTCTGGCACTGCTTGTTTACAAACAATAGCATCATCTGCTCCAAAAGTTGGTGCTGTATGTACAATTCCAGTTCCGTCTTCTGTGGTCACAAAATCTCCTGAAATTACTCTAAAAGCATCTTGTGGATTGTCATTTGGAAGGCAATAATCTAAAATTTGTTCGTATCTAATATCTACTAAATCTTTACCTATAAATTCTTTTACAACGTAAAAAGGTATCTTTTTATCGCCAGAATTATATTCATTTAAAGTGTTTACGTCTTCAACTTGAAAATTATTTTTACCTGCAAATTGTTTACCAACCAACTTTTTAGCTAAAATTACTTTTGTAGGTTCAAATGTATATTGATTAAAGGTAGATACTAAAACATATTCTATTTTAGGACCAACAGTTAATGCGGTATTACTAGGCAACGTCCAAGGAGTTGTTGTCCAAGCTATAAAATAAACGGTTCCTTCGTTTTGTAAAAAGTCTGGCAATGTGCTTTCTATCGCTTTAAACTGTGCAACAACCGTTGTATCTGTAACGTCTTGGTAGGTTCCTGGCTGGTTTAATTCATGAGAACTTAAACCCGTTCCTGCTTTTGGCGAATATGGCTGAATTGTATATCCTTTATAAATTAATTTTTTATTATAGATCTCTTTTAGCAACCACCAAACAGATTCCATATATTTTGGCTCATAGGTAATATATGGGTCTTCCATATCTACCCAATAGCCCATTTTCTCTGTTAAATCATTCCAAATACCTGTATAACGCATTACTGCTGTTCTACAAGCGGCATTATAATCTTCTACAGAAATTTTTTGACCAATATCTTCTTTCGTAATACCTAACTCTTTTTCTACCCCTAATTCTATAGGTAAGCCATGCGTATCCCAACCAGCTTTTCGCTTAACTTGGTATCCTTTCATGGTTTTATAACGTGGAAAAATATCTTTAATAGCGCGCGCTAACACATGGTGAACTCCTGGTAATCCGTTTGCAGAAGGAGGTCCTTCAAAGAAAACATAAGGCTTTGCGCCTTCTCGAATAGTTACACTTTTTTCAAATATGTTATTCTCTTGCCAATAATCTAGAATTTCTTCTGCTACTTTTGGTAAGTCAAGTCCTTTATATTCAGGGAATTTCGCGCTCATTATGTATTGTTTCTTATAAGAATGCGAAATTAATCAATTTTTTGAGTTTGATGGAGAAATTAGATAGCAAAGTTGCAGAGTTGTAAAGAAATTGAAATTATGCCTTTTACAAACGAACCCATTTAAAAGGTGTTTCTTACCTTCTTTTTTAGTTTAAATCTAAAGGCAATTAAAATAGCAAAGAATAAATTAGAAGCGCTACTTCTTTGCATAAAAGGAATAAAAAAGCAAGTTTTTAAAAATTAATTTACATTCCTTTCTCTTTTTTTATTCTATCATATGCTTCTTGAATACTTTGAAATTTTTCATTAGCACCTTTTAAATGTTCTTTACCTAAACCTACTAATTTATCTGGGTGGTATTTCTTAACCATTTTTCGATACGCCTTCTTTACTTCATTGGTAGAAGCCTCTTTTGTAATTTCTAAAATTTTATATGCATTGTCAGATTCATCGTAAAACATTGCTTTTATAGAGGTATAATCTCTGTCATTTATATACAGATACCCTGCAATTTTTCTTATTTCTTCCACTTCACTCTCGGTAACAAAACCGTCTGCTTTTGCAATACCAAATAAGAAATGAAGTAATTGTAAACGAGAAGCATGTGGCATATGACTTCTTATTTGCATACAAACTTGCCTTGCAGAAATCTCTTTTTTAACAATACCTTTAAAAAGTTTAAAAGCACTATTTGCCCTTTCTTTACCATACATACCAGTAAATTGTGCTCTCACAAAATCTAATTCTTTCTGGTCTATTCTGCCATCTGCCTTAATAACAATAGAGGCTAACACCAATAAACTCATTTCAAAATCTCCAGATTGTGTATCTGCATCACCTCTGCTGTTTCCAGCTCTTTGTTGGTACGCTCTTTGTTCTTCGGTTAAATCTGCTTCAGAAAAACCACCTACAAAACTACCAATAGCAAAACCCAACGCAGCACCAATTGGGCCCCCGAAAGTAAATCCTAAACCTGCTCCTAACCATTTTGTAAAATTTCCCATAATTCTTTTTTATATTTTTCAAAGATATGAAAAGCAGTATTTTTAAGACTATTTTAAAAGCATCAATTTTATTGATATTTGCATTACAACAACGACACCTTTAAATTTGAATTTTGTTGAACTTATTCATATCTTTGCCTTTTAAAATTATAACATTTATGTATCCAGAAGAATTAGTAAAACCAATGCGCGAAGAATTAACTAACGCAGGTTTTGAAGCATTATATACAAGTAAAGACGTTGATAACGCAATGTCTAAAGAAGGAACAACATTAGTAATGGTAAACTCAGTTTGTGGTTGTGCAGCTGGTACTGCAAGACCAGGAGCAATTGCTTCTTTAGGTGCAGAAAAGACACCTACTAACTTAACTACTGTTTTTGCAGGTGTAGAAAAAGAATCTACACAAAAAGCAAGAGAGTTTATGATTCCTTTTCCAGCATCTTCACCAGCAATTGCCTTATTTAAAGATGGTAATTTGGTACATATGTTAGAGCGCCACCATATAGAAGGTAGATCTGCACAAATGATTGCTCAGAATTTAGCGCAAGCTTATGATGAATTTTGCTAGTATCATTTTAAATAAAGACTTTTAAAAAAAATCCACTCTAATTAGAGTGGATTTTTTATTTTTACTAAATCATGTGCGTATTATTATTATAATACCTTATCCTTTGATCGTAATAAAAAAATCATGAATAAAGAAAAAATTATTACTACGACCATTGCCTTTGTAAAAAAGGAATTAAAAAATGCCGAAGGCGGCCACGATTGGTTTCATATAGAGCGCGTTTTTAAAAATTCAATTTTAATTTCTAAAGATGAAAAAGTAGATGTCTTTGTAGTTTCTTTAGCAGCCCTTTTGCATGATATTGCAGACCCTAAATTTTATAATGGAGATGAAACTGTTGGACCGAGAGTAGCTTCTAAATTTCTTACAAACCAAAATGTGAGCAAAGAAATTATTAAGCATGTTGTAAACATAATACAGCACATCTCTTTTAAAAATTCTTTTGATAAAGCGTCTGAAAAATTTACTTCTATAGAATTAAAAGTTGTGCAAGATGCAGACCGTTTAGATGCAATTGGTGCCATTGGTATTGCACGGTGTTTTAATTACGGCGGATTTAAAAACAGAGCGTTGTACGATCCTGAAATTATTCCGAATTTAAACATGACAAAAGAGGAATATAAAAAGTCGGATGCCCCAACAATTAATCATTTTTATGAAAAACTACTCTTATTAAAAGACCAAATGAACACCGCTTCTGGAAAAAAAATAGCCACACAAAGACACGTTTTTATGGAAAAATATCTGCAGCAGTTTTATAATGAATGGGATGGTTTAAAGTAGTTTTTTAGAACAATACATCTTAAGTAAAAATTTGCTATCTCAATAATTCTGCAAAAAAGAACCCATCATAGGTGTTAAAAAGTGGACACTTATGATGAATTGCATTGTCTTTATGTATAAATAAGAGGAGACTAATTGTGGTTGTTTTTTGATTAAAATTGCTGAGTTGTACAAATATCTTTTTAAAGCTTATAATTTATAGTGCACCCAGGCATCTACTTGTCCTAAAGATCTAAGATGCACCAATATTTTTAAATCTTTGTATAATAAAAAATAGGTTGGTATAGCGTTTATATAATAGTCTTTTGCTGCTTGGGTTTCCCAACCTTTATAATCGCAATAGGTTTGCCAAGGCGTGTTGCCGAAGGCTTTGTTATATACTTCTTTGTCTGTATCTAAACTTATATACATTACTGCTATCTTGCCTTTTGCTTGCCATTTTGGGTAATACGCTTCTAATTCCTTTTTAGCATCCATACAATGCCCAACTTTTGAAGACCCAAATACAAGTAAAATAGTGTTGTTAATTTTAAGCCTTATAACTATAAAAACCTACTCATATTAATTGCGAGTAGGTTTATATAATTTTTATTTCTCTTTTTTATTCATATAAATTACTAATAAATATTTTTAGACACATTTTAGACAACCATTCTTTTATACTCTCTTGTAGGTTATTTTCTATGGTTTCACTTATATTTTTTGCTGTAGGTTTTGTTATTAATATTTGTTATATCCACACGATACAATCGTGCGGTTGCGCGCTGGGTGTATAATTCAAAATAATTTTAATGGAATGTTCTCCATGCTGTACCGTCAAAACCTTCAATTTTATTAGTAACAGAATTATATCTAATATTTCCCTTTACATATTTAGAATTATCTACAAATGGGGTGTTTTGATTTATATTTGTTACTTTAATAAATCTAACTCCGCCGGTATTGGCTATAGTAATTACTTGATTATATTGTATGTATTCTTTACTTGAATAAGATCCAGATTCTTTATTTAATAATGGTGTAAAAGAAGTATTTATACCTAAACCATTATTATCTAATTGACTTGGCAAATTAATGGCTGAATTAGTTTGTAAATCTAATATAGGGCTTATACTTGCACTGCCTGCTTTGGTTTTAAAATCTGTAGCAACAGTGTTTAAACTTGTTTCTAATAATGTATCTTTAAACCACCTTAGGTTTACCCAACCATTCGTACTGCCTGTATCTAATATGATATTCCAATACATTCCTAAAGCAAAAACACCTTCACCAGTAATTAGGTTTTCTATTTTGTGAACATGATTTGGCGCTACATCGCACAACTTTTCTACAGTTACTGTAGCAGTAAAGCTGTTTGTATTAGCACCGCTAGCCCCTGGTGTCTGCTCAATGGCAAACAAATAATCTGTAGTACCAGTTTCACCGTAATACGTCCAACCATCATCTGTAGTTAATGCAACAGCAGTAGTTCTTATAACTAAACACCCATTAGCTCCCATTAAATTATCTGGATACGCATTATCTTCGGTTTTAATAAGGGGTATTTTATTTGTTTGTGTGGCAAAAGTACTAAGTTCTGCTTCTTGTATTAAAGTATCGTTTGCGCCCAACCAATCTTGCATTAAGGTAGCAAATAATTGTCGGTAATCATATTTTCTTTCAGACTCGCTGTATTGATAATTTGTTGTATTTGTAAATACAGGGTGTGTGCCATATACTCCTGCTTCTACACTTGTACCAAATACAAAAAATGGGGATAAATTACCGTGGTCTGTACCTAAGTTTCCATTTTCTCTAACTCTTCTTCCAAATTCACTAAACGTAACAGTTAACACTTTATCATTAATACCTAATGCTTCAATATCTTCTTGAAAGGCTTTTATAGCATCAGACATTGTAGCAGTAAGATTGGCATGCCCTCCAATATGTGAGCTTCCACTCTGAATCTGCCCGGCATGCGTATCAAAACCACCTAAGGTAACTTGAAAAATTTTGGTTTTACTACCACCTTCAATCATGCGTGCTACGGTTTTTAGCTGTTTTGCCAAAGAAGTGTTTGGATATGTTTTAGTTGAGTTTTTACCAGTGGTAAATACGTCTTGTATGCGATTGTAATAGAGATCCATAGCTCCTTCCGTACTTGTTATGAACTCCAATAATTCTTCATATTCGGATTTAGAAGTCGTGCTACTTCTAGTTAATTTGGTAAAAAAGTCGTCTTGTAAACTGGTGCCATTATATTCAATACCAACTTCATGGTCGTGTCCGTAAAACAAACAAGGGTTGGTTGTTCCAAATTGTATTGCTAACGGATCTGAATTAGAATGCGTTGGGTTATTGGCTAAGCCTGGGTATAGTGCCGCCAAATAGCGGCCAAACATACCCGAGGGTAAAAAATTGTTATTGGTGCCGTCTCTTCCTGCAAACATAGTATTCTGTGATCTAAAATGAGAAAAATTTGGGGACGGATACCCAACACCATTTACAACTGCCATTTTACCACCATCATATAAGTTTTTGAAACCTGTAAGTGCCGGATGTAAACCTGATAATTGATTGTCTTGCAAGGTACTGTCTAGCTCAATATATTTATTACTACCAGTATTCTTAATATGAATATTAGGCCTTAAAGCTACATAATTACTATATTGACTTATTGGTATTACCGTATTTAAACCATCATTTGCACCTGCCAAACGCACAATTACTAAAACTCTGTCGTTCACATTATTAGCTACCATAGGCATATCTTGAAAATTATTCATTACCTGTGCTGTCATGCCATTTAGTAAAAAAGGCGTGCCTACTGCTGCTGCGGTGGTTAAGCGTAAAAATTCTTTTCTATTCATAAAATTACATTATTTGATATTCTGGTGATTTTACTAAGGCAGATATTAATCTATCTAAATAGAGTTTGGCATCACTTGCATCTCCGGTTTTAAGAAAATTATCCCATACAAAGAACCAATTAGTGGCGCTTAAGCCATTGAGCAATGCTTGCTCAAAGTAAGTGAAACGCGCACCTGTAGGTGTTTTAATAAAAAGTAAATCAAAAAACTCTTGTAATAATACAGATGCTGTATCTGGTGCAGAAAAATGGCTAGAGTCTTTTACAAACAAAACACTATCTAAATAAAATTGAAAACCATTTATTGTGTAACCCGTAAGTAATTCATCTATTAGGCTATCATAACGCAGTTTTAATGAGTTAGTAGTAATAAAGTTCTTATCATAAGGGGCTCCGCTGCAGCCCGCGTAGCCACCTACACTTTCTGGCTCAAATAAATTCATCCCTGTGCTTTGGCATAATTTAATAATTTTGTTTCGGCTAAAATATATGCATGACGCCGTTTGGGTATCATAATTAGGCAATGGCACCTCAAAAATTGTGAATAATTGTGTAGCCAACTCTAAAGGAGATTTTACTAACGCCCCTATTCTGTGGTCTCCCACAGTTGTATCATCTTCATCGTAAAAATGTTGACTAACTAAGAGTTTAGTAAGCATAGGTTTTATCAAATAATTATTATCTTTTAGCGTATTGGCTAATGAGGTAATAATCTCATTTTCGACCTCTGTTGTAAGTTCTCTTCCTACAAAAAAGCGATAAAAACGGCGTACATAGTTTTTTGCAGTTTCGAGCTCATTAAAAACCATATCCACAAAATTACTTAGCTCTGTCTTTATTTCATCTGCTGTAGTACCCCCTTTTATTGTGGTGTTATTAAATGCAGCACTAAATATTTTATCTCCAGTATCGTGATTGCCAACAATTAACTCGGCTTCAGGGATTTTTGTAATATTATTTAACCTAGAGGATTTAGATCTATCAAAATTAATACCACTAGTGTATCCTGTAAAAACGCGTTGTGCTTGTGTTACATCTTGTTCTGTATAATTGGTATAATTACCAGTTGCAATTTGATCTCCTTTTAAGATTGTAAACAGTTCTAAAAATTCTCTACTATAATTATCATTGGGATTACTGGCAGTGTTTAGTCTATTGTCTAAATAAAAAGCCATTTTTACATTCTTTGAAATATCTATGGCTAAAGATTTTATACTCCCTTTGGCATGGTATGCTAACAGCTCTGTGTAATCATTGTTATTCCAATTGTCTCCACCAGCCTTAGCGGTTGGAAAAAAATTATGCATTAAAAATTGTAACCTAAATTGCAGACTCACTTCATGCAAGGTATTATAGCACCACCATTGCCCAATATTTAAACCTTTACCTGCGTTTCCATGGCTGTTGTTTACCTCTGGGTATCGATATGTTCGCATATAAGTTTCACCATAAGGATTTTTGGGTCTTAGATGTGGTACTTCAGTGTAGTTAAATAAGTCTATAACTGCTTGTTCTGGGGTTTTTTCGGCATAAGTTTCTATGACAGATTTAGTAAGCTTGTAAGAGCATCTTCTTAGCAAATGATAGGCATTTTTGTAACCTAGCTTAGTAGTTTTTGGTTGTAAGCTATACATAGTTTATATTTTAGAGAGTTGTATTAAAAAAAATTACACACTATATATTGGTGTTATTTAAACGTAAAAAAACCATTTTTCTATAAAAACATATTTAGTGTAAATTTACCCACGAAGTACCTGTATACCCTTGAAACACACTATCATCTGTGTTGAAACGCATCATGCCAGCAACAGGTGCCTGTAAGCCAGTACCTGCATTATTTGAAACTGTTACCGTCATATACGTGTTTACAATTGGTGCATCTATTCTATGAAAATAAACAGCAGCACTAATTATTGGATCTCCATCAACTACATTAGAATACGTTCTTGCTGTATTATCAAATACTTGAAAGGTAGTATTTCTAATTTGACCATTATCAGCATCATTAAATCTCAGTCTATAAATTACAGTATCATCTTTATTAATATATCCATAAATCCAACGATCTTCTATCTTTTCATTAGAAGTTATTTCGTTATGTAACCTAATATATTCGCCACTATCTACTCGTGTATTATTTAAACTATAAAAATTAAGTCTGTAGATATTCATGTCTCTAAGCTCTACTACATTACCATCTGGGTCTGCCAATAAATTTTGTATAGGAAGTAGGTCTATGTTCCCAAGTCTTCCGCTACCTAATGTTCTTGCGTATGTACTAACACCATAAGAATCGAACTTTACTGCCTTTTGTGCGTTAAAAGACTTAATCCAGTCGGTACCATTATATGTGTACACACTGTTTAAATCTGTATCATATACTTGTAAACCAACTACAGGTGCTGGTAAAGGAATAGCTTCACGTTGTGTAGTCGTCATTCTTGGTATTAAGAAACCAGATGTTGTAGATACGATGTCTAATGCACTTTGAGGGGTGGTTGTACCAACACCAACCTGTGCAATACTTGTAAAACTTGCCGCTATAAATGCAGCGATGAATAATAATTTTTTCATAATTTAATCTTCTTTTATTGTTATTTAATTTTTATTTGTGTGTTTATTTTTAAAATCCAGGATCTCCAGCACCTAGCCCATCTGGAAAGGCGCTTCCACTAGTAGCTTGCGCTTTTAGTGGATTTAAAATTAGATATGTACCCAAGGCTGTTAATGCGGCGTATTTACCGTAATTACCTATTTTAGAGATTGCCTCTTTTCTAGAGATTTCATCTTCTTGTTTCTTGTTATTTTTCATATGCACTATTTATTTTAATGAGGTATTTATTCTATGATTATCTTTTTATGAAATGTACCCAAATCAGATACAACACTTACAATGTAAACGCCTGTAGACAAACTTTGGGGTAGTGAAATTTCTTGTACATTTTGAGCCATGAATTTAGTAGCCAAGACCTCTTTACCAAGAATGGTAAACAGGCTAAAAGTTGCAGCACTCCCTGCGGTTAAACCTGTAATTTTAACAGTACCATTAGAAGTCTTATATAAATTTATAAACGCACCCACAAGACTGTCTTCTGTGCTTAAAACACCGCTAGAGGTTCGCAAATAAAAACGACCAATACCACTTAAAGCTGCAGTAATCTTAAGCGTTAAAGGTGCATCTGTTAAGTTTGTAAAGGTGTTATTTAAAGTATCTTCTAAATACACAGAAATACCATCGGGTAGATTGTTTGTGTCTACACTAAAGGTTACTTCTTCATCGATGCCTGCATTAATTGATAATGGTATTGCAACCTCACTCTCTAAGAAACTTGTTGGTAAAGATTGTATGGTAAAATCAATGCCTTGGCTATCGGATACCAAATGGGTGTTTATAGAAAAAGAAGGGGCACCGTCTTGGTAGGCACCTGCATCATACCCTACATCTAAACCTGTAGTAGAAGTGTCTAAAAATTCTAAACTAGCAGATTTGCTTGAAGTAGCTTTTGTAAGGTGTACAGAAATGGTAGGGGTTGATGTGCTTGGTCTATAAAACGTTGCTACACCACTGTTGTGTTTTTGTGAGGACTTAGGAAAGATAAATGATAAGCCATTAGACCTTGCCATTACCTTAAAAGCCTGACCTGGAGCTAATTGCAAAGAACTACTTAAATTATCAGGTACATAAGAAGTTCCATCCCAAACATAGAAAAAAGCAAAAGCACCATTATCTAATGCATCAGGATTGGCTGCAGATATTTCACTTACGGTTAGAAAAGAAGGAAACGGATTTCCGATAGCACTCCATAAATGGGTACCGTCAGTAGTTATCTTTGGTATTGTAACAGAAACATCTGCATTTGCCATTGTACCGGTAAAGGTATAATCGCCAGCAGCGGTTCTTTTCATACTATAGCCTTGGCCAGTATTAAAATCTTCTAATTTTTCTTGATTTTCTAAATCAGGATTAGGATTAGTATTATGATACGTCCAACGCATACCCGCTGTATTTGTGTTTTGGTAATACGCCACTGCATGACTTCCTGTTGTGCTACTTACCTTTACTGCATTGCCAGCAGCAGCATCTACAAAACTAGGAATGCTTTGACTTTTAACAGGTGCAGAAACCAAATGCCAATTATTGTCTTCTATATACCGCTTGTACGTAATGTTTCCTGTTGTGCTGCCACTCACAATAAAAGAGCCACTTGCAGTAGCATCTGAGGTAGTGGTTAAGCTTGCTGATGCATCGACAGAAACATTACCTCCTACAAATACACAACCACCAGGCAACGTTGTTATTGCTGCGCTAGAACCTAAATGGAGATCTTGAGACCAGGTAACATTGGCTAGTAACATGCAAATTATTAAATAAATAATTTTCTTCATAATTTTTTTGTAAACAATTAAACTTTTAAGTACAAAAATATTTATAAGTGTTGTCTGTTTAGATAAAATAGAAATAGGTGTATTATAATTGTAATAAGTGTACATATAAGGGTTATAAATGTTCTAAAAAAGGTTTTATAAACCACAAATACCCGTATCTATATAAGTTATAGATACGGGTATTTGTGGTTTGGTAGAAATCTATGCTGTTGTTATTTTCGGTGGGTGTATTCAGATTGCTTCGTTTATCTTACCTCGTAAGAACAATAGTGGGTACTTACAAAAAATCAAACGCGTTAATCCAAGGACAGAGCACAAAGCAGTCTGTGGTTTCCGTAAAAGCTGTTACCCTGCCTTTTACAATGTCTGCGCGTACTTAGGGTCTGTCACGAAATAAAATGTAAAAGTTCAGCAACTATAGCGCGTTTCGCAAAATAGCTTCCTGGTAGTTGTGCAATAGTATTTTTAAAAACCGGTGCACCAGTATCGCCAGAGATAGAAAGAATTTTAAACCCTTTTCTACCAGAGAACTGTAATGATTTTGTTCCAGATAAGATACACACCAAAACTGGTAAAAAAATTGCATTAGAAAGACACGCTTTTATGGAAACATCTCTGCAACAGTTTTATAATGAATGGGAAGGTTTAAAGTAGTTTAATTTTCCTTTGCTGCCTCTAAAGCCGTGATTTTATACTCTAAGACTGATAGTTCCTCTGCCTTTTCTATAATTTCTTCTACCGTTAATTTCGAATTAGAATTTATAAAATTTAAAGTTTCTAAACTTTTAAAAGTATAATAACTTAATGTTTCTTCAATTTTATCTTTGGAGGTTTTCATTTTAATAGTGTTTTATTTTACTGTACAAGTTTTAACATTTGACTTCTATATTTTGATGCAGATTTACCCGTAAACTCTTTAAATAGTTTATTAAAATGAGAAAAATTATTAAAACCACACTCAAAACAAATATCTGTAATACTCATATTACTTTCGGATAGCAATTTTGTAGCATGCACAACTCTGTACTCATTTACTAATTTCGTAAATGTCTTTGAAGTTGTTTTTTTAAAAAAACGGCAAAAGGCAGGCACTGTCATGCTAACCAACCCTGCAATCTCATCTAAACTTATATGCTCGTTAAAGTTCTCATTTATATGTTTAAATATGATATCTATTTTACTACTATCTTGCGGCTGCGTTTCAAAAGCAAAGCCATCTGCATTTAAGATCGTATAATCATCTGTCTGCGCTAATTCTCTTAAAATATCTAAGAAAGAAATAATTCTTTGTGGGCCTTCTAAATTTACTAACGCTTCAATTTTAGCTCCAATTCTCTTCTTTATTTCAATATTAAATCGAATTCCTTTTTTTGCACGCTCAAAAAGCTGAGCGATAGCAACCATCTCTGGAATTTTAAAAAAATCTTCTCCTAAAAACTCTGGTTTAAACTGTATTAATGTTTCAGAACCATTGGTTGTTAAACGATCCATAAAACCTAAATGTGGTAAATTAGATCCAATTAATACCAATTGGCTATTGTTAAAGTAACTTATATGGTTTCCAATGTGTCTTTTACCTTTTCCTTTGTTTACATATACAATTTCTATTTCTGGGTGAAAATGCCAAAAAGCTTTATTAGTTTTTAAAAACTGAACGTGCTTTTTTACTAATAAAGAACTACCAAAACTTGGTGTAATTTTTTCTAATGTAGGTTTTGTCTTCAATGGGTGCTAATTTAATACAAAATTACAATACTAAAAGATAACAAAATGCATAAAATTAACTTTATTATATACTATATTAACTTAATGTTAATTTAACATTAGGTATTGTGATAATTTAGCACATATAATCGTCAATTTAGATGTTTTCTAAATTCTAAATCTGCCCTAGTTTTGTAGTGTTCATAATACATAAATAAAAAAATATGAAAACAATAATTAAAAAGTACTTAGTAGCGGTTACATTCTTATTATCATTAGTAAGTTACGCAACAGAAAAAAACATTTCTACAACTACCGACGGGAAAAAAGTTAAAGTTGAATTTACAGCAGTAAAAAAAGGACAGGTTTTATCTATAAAAAACGCAAATAGTATTGTAATGTATAGCGATATTATTGAAATGGCCGGAAATTACGCTAGAACATTTGATTTAACTGGTTTAGAAAACGGAAAATACACAACAGAATTAGAAAAGGATTTTGAGACAATTATAAAGCCATTTTTAATAAAAAACGGACTGGTTACTTTTTTACCCGAAGAAAATAAAACAATTTTTAAGCCAGTTATTAGAACCCAAGATAATTTACTACTTATTTCTAAAATATCTTTAGAAGACCAGCCTGTAAAAATAACATTATACTATAAAGGAGATGTTATTTATACTGAAACTTCAAAAGATACTAAGGTTTTAAATAGAGCCTTAAGGTTATTAAAAAATAAAAAAGGTAATTATACAGTAGCTATAAGTGCTGATAACAAAAAATACAGTAAAAATTTTAAAATATAAATAATTTAGTTAATTGTTCTCATTAAGCTTACACTAAAGTTTAATGGTAAAGCGAGTCTTAATTGACTCGCTTTTTTTTATTTTAATTCCCAGAGAAATTAGGTTTTCTTTTTTCAAGAAAAGCGGTTGTTCCTTCTCTAAAATCTTCCGTTCTAAAACAGTCTCCAAAAGCATTAATTTCTGTATCAAATCCATTTACTCCGTCTTTAAAATTAGCATTTATTGCTACAATTGCTGCACTAATTGCTACCGGTGAGTTTCTTAATATTTTACTTGCAATTTTTTCTGCTAATAGCATTAATTCTTCTTGCGTTGTTACATGATTAACCAAACCACAGTTCTTGGCATCTTCTGCAGAAATCATTCCGGCAGTCATAATCATTTCCATTGCTTTTCCCTTACCAACCAACTGCGGTAAACGCTGTGTACCGCCGTAACCTGGAATTACGCCAAGCGAAACTTCTGGTAAGCCCATTTTAGCATTGTCTGATGCAATTCTAAAATGGCAAGCCATTGCTAGCTCTAAACCACCACCTAACGCAAAACCATTAATTGCAGCAATTACGGGTGTTGCTAAATTTTCAATAAAATTAAATAATATTTCTTGACCTTCTCTAGCTAAAGTAGCACCCTCTTCTGTAGTGAAATGGGCAAATTCAGAAATGTCTGCTCCCGCAACAAATGCTTTTTCTCCGCTACCTGTAAGTATAATTGCTTTTATATTTAAATCACTTTCTAGCAAATCAAAAGCCTTGTGTAGCTCATATATAGTTGCCTTATTTAAGGCATTTAATTTTTTTGGCCTATTGATTGTTATTTGTGCTAAAGCAGCTGTCTTTTGAACTAAGATGTTTTCGAAAATCATTTTGTTATGTATTTAAAATGGATATTAAAACTATAAATTCTACTTTAAATTTATTTTTTGGGTAAAATTACAGTAAAAACCGTTCCAGTATCTTTATTTGATGTAAATGAAATAGTACCATCATACGCTTCGATAATATTTTTTATCATTGGCAATCCTAGGCCCATTCCACTTGTTTTTGTAGTAAATTTAGGTTCAAATATTAAATCTTTTACCTCTTCAGAAATTCCTTTTCCATTATCTGAAACTACTATTTTTATTTTAGACCCTTTAGATATTATTTCAACATTTATAAAAGGGTTTTCTTCATTTTCTGTTGCCTGAATAGCATTTTTAACCAAATTAGTTACAATTCTAATCAGCTGTGTTTTATCTAAAAAAGCGTATAATTCTTTTTCGTTTGTTTGGTATTTTATAGCTTTTTCGTTAAAAATATCTAAAGCTAATTTTACAATACTTATAATTTCAATTTTTTCTTTTTTCTGAGTTGGCATTTTTGCAAAATCTGAAAAAGCAGAGGCTATTGAGCTCATAACATCTATTTGTTGAATTAGAGTCTGGCTGTATTCTTTTAGTTTTTCTTTAATGTTTTCATCGTCTGGATTAAATTTTCGCTCAAAACTTTGCACAGACAAACGCATTGGTGTTAAGGGATTTTTAATTTCATGTGCCACTTGTTTTGCCATTTCTCTCCAAGCCTGTTCTCTTTCACTTTTAGCTAATCTTGCTGCACTTTCTTCTAACTGATCTATCATATTATTGTAAGCATCTACTAAAATCTCAATTTCTGAGCTTGCTTTATTTAATATAATTTTCTCATTTCTTTCATTCAAACGCGTATGCTGCATTTTATCTGAAATTGTTTTTATAGAATGTGTAATGTAACTAGATAAAAAATAAGCAAAAGAAATTGCTAACAAAAACATGAGCAAGTACACCAAACTTAATCTGTAAATAAACTCTTTAAGCTCTGCTTCTATTTCAGAGTTGTCTTGCGTAAACTGTAATTCTAAAATACCTATTCGTTTAAATTTTGGGCCGTTTATATAAGAATATGAGGTTTGATAACTTGTACCATCAATTTCTTTATTTTTTAAAATTCTATGATTTGAGTTTTGTGCCAATTCAGAAACTATATAATCTGTTAAAGGCGTGGTATCTATTTTTTCAAACGCATTACCAAATGAAGTTTTTAGTAAGTTTCCTTTTAAACTATAAATTGTAATATTCAGTTTGTTTATCGAAGATATTTCATAAATTCTATCATGAAAAATCTTCGCTAAATTATCTGTATTTACTGGGTGGATTGTTTTATTTGTAAGCTCTAATTCAATCGTTTTTTTTGCAATAACTTCTTTACGCTCAAAACGCTGAATATTATAGTCTTTTGTCTGCTCATCATACTGGTATACCGTTACTACCAAAATTAAAATAGATGTTAACAACACCAATAAAATCATGGATAAAAAAATACGAATTCTTAAGGAAATACTGGTTAAACGAATCAAATTTTATGATTTTTTATTGGGCTTCAAAAACGATTCCTAAAGACATTAATAATATTATATAGGTTAAAGATAATCAAATAAAAAGTCATTACAACCCATAAACTGAGAAGTAATGACTTTTATAGTTTTTATCCCATCACCCCTTATTTATGCTTTAATTTCATAATTATTAGAAATAAAGATAAAATTGCAGTGATAAAGTTCGCTAAAATCATTGGCAAACTGTTTAGATGAATTCCGTAAATTAACCATAAAACAATTCCAATAAAAAAAGCAATATACATGGTTAAAGATAGCCCTGAAGTATCTTTTGTTTTATACGTTTTAAAAACCTGTGGCAAAAATGATGCTGTCGTAATAAACGCTGCTAACAAACCAATAATTTCGTAAAAATTAAGCACTTCTTTTTTATTTATTAATTGCGTTCATTTGTCATTCCCAAAAGATTAGAATCAAAAACACATACCAAACGCAATTATGCATGCTAACCTACTATGTTAACTATTTTTCCTGGTACAATAATTACTTTTTTAGGAGTTCTACCCTCTAATTGTGCAATTGTTTTCTCGTTTTCTAATACTGCTTTTTCTATTTCTTCTTTTGACAAATCTAAAGAAAGTTCTAGCGTAAAACGCATTTTACCATTAAATGAAATCGGATAATTCTTAGCACTTTCTACCAAATGTTTTGCATCAAAAACCGGAAAATCTGCCGTAGAAATAGATTCCTTATTTCCGAGTTTGCTCCATAATTCTTCTGAAATATGAGGTGCATACGGAGATAATAAAATTAATAAAGGTTCTAATATAGCGCGCTTATTACATTTTAATGTTGTTAAATCATTTACCGCAATCATAAAGGTAGAAACAGAAGTGTTAAAAGAAAAACTCTCTATATCTTCTTGAACCTTCTTAATTGTTTTATGTAAAACCTTTAACTCCTCTTTTGTTGCTTTCTCTTTTGAAACTTCAAAAATTTCTTCGTTAAAATAAAGTTTCCATAATTTCTTTAAAAAGGATGAAACTCCAGAAATACCGGAAGTTTTCCAAGGTTTTGCTTGTTCTAAAGGCCCTAAAAACATTTCGAACAAACGCAATGCATCTGCACCATATTGGGCAACAATATCGTCAGGATTTACAACATTATATTTAGACTTAGACATTTTTTCTACTTCACGCTTTACTTTGTAAACCCCATCTTCTAAAATAAATTCGGCGTTTTTATAATCTGCATTTAAAGCATGGTTTTTAAAAGCATCAACATCCAACTCATCAGAGGCATTTACCAAAGAAACATCTGCATGAATAGCAGTCTTCACAATCATTACCATGTCTGCATAATTCGGATTCAAAAATCCTTTATCCATTAGATAGTTTTTAACGACTGTTTCAAATTCGTCATCAGAACTAAATAAATTTTTAGAAACAAGTACTGCAGGTATTTTATTTAGAACATCATAATTAGATTTTTCATCAGCACAACCACAACCTTCTTTCACAAAAGCAGTTGCTTTGTAAACAAAAGCAGAAGTTCCTAAGATCATCCCTTGATTAATTAATTTTTTTGCAAACTCATCTACAGGCACAATTCCTTTATCGAACAAGAATTTTTGCCAAAAACGCGCATACAATAAATGCCCTGTTGCATGTTCTGAGCCTCCAATATATAAATCTACTTCTTTCCAATAATCTAAAGATTCTTTGCTTGCAAATTCTTTTGTATTGGTAGCATCCATATATCTATTAAAATACCAAGAACTTCCTGCCCAACCTGGCATTGTATTTAGTTCTAAAGGATAGACCGTCTTATTTTTTAACTTCTCATTAGAGACTACTTTCTTTGCACGAGAATCCCAAGCCCATGCTATTGCATTTCCTAAAGGTGGTTTTCCGTCTTCTGTTGGTAAGTACTTTTCTACTTCTGGCAACACAATTGGCAGGTGTTTTGCAGCAATCATTTGAGGCATCCCGTCTTTATAATATACCGGAAATGGTTCTCCCCAATACCGTTGTCTGCTAAAAACAGCATCTCGCAAACGGTAATTTATTTTACCGTAACCAAAGCCACGTTTCTCCATTTCAAAAATGGATAATTTTAATGCTTTCTTATATTTTAATCCTGATAAAAAATCTGAATTTGCAATTTTTGTTGCGTCTTTACCGGTGTGTGCTTCTTCAGAAATATCAACTCCCTCAAAAATATTAGGAATCGAAATTTCGAACTTTTTAGCAAAATCATAATCTCTTTGATCTCCACAAGGTACCGCCATTACAGCTCCTGTTCCGTAGTTTGCTAGTACGTAATCTCCAATCCAGATCTGAACCTTTTCACCAGAAAAAGGATGTATTGCATACGCTCCCGTAAATACACCAGAAATAGTTTTAACATCTGCCATTCGATCACGTTCAGAACGTTTTGCAGTGGCAGTAATGTACTTTTTAACTGCACTTTTTTGAGCAGCTGTTGTAATTTTAGAAACCAACTCGTGCTCTGGAGCAAGCGTCATAAAAGAAACACCAAAAATAGTGTCTGGTCTTGTGGTAAAAACATCAATTTTATAAGACTTCTGGCCTGCGCTAGAAGAGACGTCTTTTTTACTTTTAGTTTTTTCAATCTTTTTTGGAAATTGAATTGCAGTGTTAGTTTTAGAAACGGCTAAAAGCACGTTTTCAATTACTTCTTCATTCGAAAAATGAACTATATTAAAGCCTTCATTTGTAAAATAAGTTGTTCTTGCTGCTTCATCTTCTTTGCCCGAAAACTCTATAATAATATTTTTTGCCAAGCATACGTAATCTACCAAAAATGCACCAATCGTGTATTTTTTTCTGAATTTTGCAGCTCCTTTTTTATTTTTTAATTCATCCCAAAGAACCGCCTCTGCTTTCGATAAGTTTTGTCTTAGTTCTTTTAATGCTTCTAGTTCTTTATAAGATAATTTTACTTCACTAGATACTGTTTCAGAACCATTAGCAACCTTAAAAGAAACCATTGCTCCCTGAGAACGCCCAATCCAATTCGTTTGAGAATCTTTTAAAGGTTGCGGCCAATCTATGGTTTCTAAGCCATCTAATAGGCGCTGTGCATACGCAGAAATTCGCATAGACCATTGGGTCATCTTTTTTCTAACAACAGGATGACTTCCTCTTTCCGAGACTCCGTTTACAATTTCATCGTTTGCTAAAACGGTTCCCAAACCAGGACACCAATTTACTTCTGTATCCGATAAAAAAGTTAAGCGGTATTGTAATAAAATTGCTTCTTGTTCTTTGGTAGAAAAAGCGTTCCATTCTTCCGCAGAAAAAGAGGCAATATCTTCATCTGATACAGCATTTACTTTCGCGTTTCCAGATTTTTTGAAAATTGAAATTAAAGTAGAAATGTCTTCTGCTTTGTCTGTGTCTTTATGATACCAAGAATTAAACAACTGAATAAAAATCCACTGTGTCCATTTATAATATTCAGGATTTGAAGTTCGTACCTCTGTACTCCAATCAAAAGAAAAACCAATTTTATCTAATTGTTTTCTATAAGTTGCAATGTTTGCTTCTGTGGTTTTTGCTGGGTGTTGCCCTGTCTGAATTGCGTATTGTTCTGCTGGTAAACCAAATGAATCATAGCCTTGCGGATGCAACACATTAAAGCCTTTATGACGCTTATAACGTGCATAAATATCACTTGCAATATACCCTAAAGGATGCCCAACATGCAAACCTGCACCACTTGGATACGGGAACATATCTAACACATAATATTTTGGCTTTTCAGAAGTATTTGAGGCTTTAAAAGT
>Ga0308004_10000383_pt1 | contig 21318 bp, 20 predicted proteins | sample Neamet38_FD_203156 | JGI IMG/M metagenome (GOLD analysis project Ga0308004, IMG submission 203156) | Marine microbial communities from water near the shore, Antarctic Ocean - #38 | ecosystem: Environmental > Aquatic > Marine > Unclassified | place: Southern Ocean | collected 2014-06-06 | reverse complement strand
GTTTTATTGCACCATAAACATTATTCTTGATCAAAGCTTCTACAGAAATTTTGTCTTTTTCAGAACGAACGTGTTTATGAGCAGAAAAATTTGCAACCACATCCCAATTATCTGAATTAAATATTTTATCAAACGTATCACCTAAAAGGTTTACAGGATACGTAATATACTCTGGTTTGTAATCTAATCGATTAGAACTTCTAAGATCTCTTGTTAGTTCCGTTAATCCGTTTTCATTAATATCTACTACTGTTATTTTTGAAGGTTTAAATTTTAATAGTTGTTTTATATAGCTAGATCCTATTGTACCTGCACCACCAATAACTAAGATGTTTTGATCACAAATTTTGTTTGATAAAATATGTTTGCTTTTAGAAATATCCTTATCAAAACTTATCTTTTTATAAAAGGCTTTTTCAAATTGTTTCATTTTGTTCTTTTAGTGACTGTCCTTAAATAAAAAGGAGGTCTTGTTTATTTTTTAAGATTGTTATTTATATATAATTTAAAATGAAGTAATTGTTTTTTTAATTCCCTCATTTGATGATAAAGGTAATTGTTTTTTAATTGCTTTTTTAATTTTCAAATTAGATACCTCGTAATTTTCTGTCAGTTTTAGAAGTCTTTCAGAGTTTATTGGTATTGGCAAGAAATCTCCAACTTTAGCTATGAACCTTACAAATACCTTAGGGATTTTTAAAATTCTAATTGGTTTATTTAATACTTCAGACATTATTTTCACCAAATTATTGGTTGATAAAGAAGTATCATCTGCTATATTATAAATTCCAGACTCTATTTTCACATTATCAATCAATTCATTAATAATAAAGCACAAGTTTTCTACAGACACAAAGGACCTTCTATTTACATATTTTCCAAATGGATAAGGAATACCTTTTGAAACAAAACTATATAATAAATTAAGGTTTCCTTTATTGTTAGGACCATGAATCATACAGGGCCTTAATATATAAACTCTTTTATCCTTTGGGATTTTTTTTGATAAGATATATACTTCTGCAGCTAACTTAGATTTTCCGTAAACCGTTATAGGATTTGGTATTACATCTTCTATTAAAAGACCTTCAACAGCATCAGCAGCAGCTTTCACAGAACTCATATAGATAAAAGTTTCACAAGTACTTTCTAAAAATTGATCGAATAATTTTTTTGTTAATTCAGTGTTTACCTCGAAATAAGCTGCATCTTCAACTGTTTTTTTTAAATCATGTGCTTTTCCGGCCAAATGGACAAATACTTTTTGCTTATTAAAAATATCTAGAGATAATTCTTGATAACTGATATTTCTATTATCAGATTCTCTAGAAACTCCTAAAATATCAAAATTTTCTAGGTAATTAGCCAGATTTTGACCAACAAATCCGGTGATGCCAGTAATTCCGATTTTCATTATTTTTTCTTTAAAAATCCTTTCAGTTTCCATATCACTCTTAATAAAACTTTAAAACATGAAAATTGAACATGATTTAATTCTAATGCTTTTATTATTTCTCTTGAAATAAGCATATAACTTTTATATCCAGAACTACTAATTCCACCAATTAACATAGAGGTCGTTGTAATATTAGAAAATTTCCAAGTAATTTTATTTCTCAAAAAAAAACGAATAATTAACTCATAATCTGCACCACTAATAAAATCTAATTGGTAATTACCATACCTCTCAAACAAATCTCTTTTAAAAAAAATTGCTGGATGCGCAGGCATAAAACCAATTTTTAATTTATCTGGACGCCAATTTTTTGCAGAATATTTACGAACAGTTTTTCCTGCTTTATTAAATTGGATGATATTACCAACAGAGGCATCAATATCATTTTCTAAATGAAATTTGGCTACATTTTCTAAGACATTATTATCTGTAAAAATATCATCAGAATTTAAAATACCAATAATATCTCCTGTTGCCAATTCGATTCCCTTGTTCATAGCATCATACAGACCTTTATCTGACTCAGAAACCAACTGAGATACCAAGTCTTTATATGTATTTGCAATGGTTAAGGTAGCGTCTTTAGAACCGCCATCGACCACAATGTATTCTATATTTTCATAGGTCTGATTTTGTACCGATTTGAATGTTTTTTCAATGGTATCTGCACTATTGTAACAAACCGTTATTATGGAAATTTTCATATAGATTTATTAAAATTAACTATTCAATAATGCCTTTTGAAAAACATCAACTACATCAACCCAAGAATTTGGAAACTTTCTCATGATTTTATTGTAATCGGGTTTTATTTCAGATAAGATATCTGTTTTTTGAAAATCTAATGCTTCCAAAAAAGATTTTTCTTTATAGGGGATAAAATAATGTACAGCTTCCTCGCAAAGCCAAGTGGAATAAGAAAAATCTGCTACAACTATTGGTAAATTAATTGTTAATGCTTCAATTATTGGTAAACCATAACTCTCCATAGAAGATAAAAATAATAAGGCATCAGCCTTATTGTAATAATTATTCATCTCTTCAGTGTCTAGCCTTCCTAAGTTTTCTAGCCATTTAACAGATTCATAAGGTTTAAATTCATCTTCTGTTAATGTTAACCATACTTTTATATTACTCATATCATGAGTATATAACCTACAGTATTTATCTACTTTTAATAAGAAATCATGCTTTTTATGAGGATAGAATGCAGCGGGATAAAAAAAATGTATATTATTCTTAGAATGATTGTGATTTTCTTTTAGACCTATATTTAACCAATTAGGAACAGGTTGAGGAGAAACAATAACTTTATGTTTAATTTTAGGATATGATTTTATTAAATCTATAGCCATAGCACCGGTTTGTACTATTATTTTTTTTGCAAACTTATGATTTATTGCGAACAAAAAACGACTAATTCTAAAGTTAATCTTTTTACTTGAATATGGATTTATTTTAGGGTAAACTAAATTTGGTTGATGTACCAAAACAATTTGATTTTTAATTCCTCTTAATGGAATATCCCCTAAAACAATTGTTGGTTTATTCGAAAAAAAGAAAACTGAACACACACACTCTACAAACCTCGAGATGGCATTGGGTAATATTCTTCTATATTTTATAAAAATACCTTCTTCTAATTTAAAACTAGACAAAACTCCTGTTTCTGGCAAGAAAATAGTGTATTTTACTAAATCTCCAGATTTTCCCAATGCTTCTAAAAAGCTCTTTACAACTTGAGAGGCTCCTAACCCATTAATATTTGTTGCGTGTATTTGCATTTAATTTAAGTTATTAAATAATTTCAAATGAGCCTTTACCATATTTACTATCAATATATTTTCCATTTTATATCTCTCCTATTTTTCTAATTTCTTTTGCTGGTATACCTCCATAAATAGTGTTTGCCGGCACATCCTTGTTTACTAAACTTCCTGCAGCAATGATCGAACTATTACCGATAGTAATACCTCCCATAATTATACTCCCATAACCAATCCATACTCCATCACCAATAATAATATCGCTGCTTATTCCTTTACCAGCCCTTCTATTTATATTACCTATTTCATGAGAACCACATATCAAGCTAACGTTTGATGAAATATCACAATTCTTACCAATCTTGATAAGGGACTTCCCTCCCATGAAGAGTGTTTTATGTCCTATAAAAGAATTATTTCCAATCATAACTTTGATTATGCCCAACATTTCAACTGAGCTATATAGCACGACATCCTGACCAAGAACATGTCCCATTAAGATATAACAAAGTCTATTTATTTTCACGAAAGCCTGTAGCGGTAAAAACTTTAATATCATTCTACCGAAAAACATTTTTAGTCTTTTAATCATAAGAAGCATTTTATGTAATTATCCGAGATTTCTTCAAAATTAATTGAATTAACATTTTTACAATAGCTCATATATTGATCAACATCAGTAATGTTTTTTATTTTTTTAGATAAATCATTTAAATCATCTAAAGCAAATACCTCGCCTACATTATATTCTTTAACTAAATCTTCATTACAACCTACTTTATCTGATACTATTACTGGTAAGCCATGATATAGTGCTTCCTCTACAACTAAACCCCAAGGTTCTATTTTGGAGGCTAAAATAAAAACATCGTTTACACTATACATCCCCTTTAATTCCTCTCTATTTTTATAACCATGGTAGGTTATATTTTGACTGATTGAACTAATATTTAAATATTTTTCATCCTCTATATTTCCAACAATATTCATTTGAAGATTTTTATTTTTTTTAAAAAAAGCTAACAATAAGTCAATTCCTTTATCGTCTGACAACCTACCAATATATAAGAAATTAACTATTCTATTTGGTCTAACTTTTACTTTTGGCACATAGTCAAAATCTAAAACACCTACACCCTTTGATATTTTTATTTTACCAGCAAAGCCTAAATGTTTGACTAATTCACGATGGGGCTTTCCGCTTACAATACATTCCGAAATACCTTTAATGAAGAATTTTTTAAGCGGGCTAAGTACTTTCGAATCTTTAAATTCGTAAATACTTGACTCAACTATTAATTTAAGTTTATGTTTTGGCACTACCAAGCGTAAAAACCAAAAATACAAATCATCCCAACCGCCTAATGTTACAAAATCAGCTTCTCTACTCTGCACGTATAGACTTTTAATATTTTTAAGAACACCCTCTTTTTTGACTATTTTTCCATCCTCTAAAGCATATCGATAAAAATCTTCATTTCGCTTTATCTTCGAATCAAAGGTGAAAAATACTTTTACATCACTCTCTTTAGCTATTCTTACAAATGCTATGTTTTTATAAAAACTTGGAATACAGGTGACAATAAGTTGTTTCATTATAATAATTGTTTAATTATTTTTTTACCTACATTTTTAAATCCCCAATTTTCACGTGCATAATGTTTCGCATTTTCACCGATTTTAATAATGGTTTTATTATCTAGTTTATTTAGAATTGCCACAACGCTTTCTGGTGTGTAGTCATTTAGCAAAAAACAAGTGTTTTTTGCTAAATTCACATAATCACCAATTGAAGTAACAATGATCAACTTGCCTGAAGCCATGTATTCATAACCTTTTGAAGGAGTTTTTTGTTGAGCATTTCGGCCAGTTGGATTTTGCAATACTAAGCAAACATTTGCTTTTTTTAATATACCATTATACTCAGCTGAACTCACAAATCCGTAATAAGTTAAATCTAAATTGATAAACGATGATAAACTAACCTTTAAAGCCTCTTCTTGTAATGAAAGACCACATACACTGAATTTAAATTTTTTAGCTAATTCTTCGTTTTTATTAATAAGATCTAATGTTTGCAAATACAAATAAATCCCTTGTTCCTCGTCTAACATCCCTGCTAATAAAATATTGATTTTTTCATTATCAAAACTCATTTGTGTATCTCCTGACACATCAATACACCCCTCAATAACAAGATGATTTTTATTTTCTATAGTTTTAAATAAGAATTTTGAAGAAGGAATAATAATTAAATCAGATAACCCTAAAGATATTTTCATTAAAATACCGCCAATTACCTGTTGTAATGAAAACGTAATTGGCTTATTAAACCAGTCACTTAATTTAGGTGTTACAATATCTTCCAAATCTTCAATTATTTTTATTTTTATTATTTTAGCAATCACTCCAACAAAAATTGTAGATGGGTAATAACAATAAAGTATAGTGATATTTACCTTTCTTAAAAAAGTCAATCTTAAAAAAAGCCATGACATTGAAAAGAACTCAAAAAAAATACTGAAATAAGGAATTGCCAAAGCCGGAGCATAAATAACTATAATTCCATTTTTCCTTATAATTTTAGTAGGGTGTATTATTTTAGGATTAAATTTAATTCTTGCACTACAAGCAGGTGAAATTATATACGATGAAAAACCCGTAGTTTGGATTGCTCTAGACAATCTCCACATTCGGTTTGAACCAGCAGGATTAGGCGCAAGCAAACCGCGCTCAATTCGTATAGTTTCGTCAAGATAATTACCAATAAAGATTGAACTATTAGTATTATTTTTTATTTTCCTCACTTAAAATCTGTTTATAAATGGAGTTATATTTAATAGCACAATTATTGATTGAAAATTTGATTTCTGCTTCCGTGGATATTCTCTTCTTATCAAATTTATTATTTAAACAATATGATAAGCCATTTACAACATCATCAATATTTTTAAATTTCGCTAAATATCCAGTCGATTTGTGACTAATAATATCACTGGGGCCTGTTTCTTCAAAAGCAATGGCAGGCGTTCCACAGCATTGTGCCTCTGCTACGGTCATCCCGAAACCTTCCGCAATAGAGGTACAAAGGAATACATCTGCTGCCTTGTACAAATTAACCATTTCTTTGGCGTTTGAAACAAAACCAAAGTTTATGACCTTGTGAAGATTATTTGAAAGAGTAACTTCACCATTACCAAATGTAATGACTGTCAATTTTCTTTTATGATATTTATTTAAAGCATCAATACTTAATTGAACACCTTTGTAAGGGGAGTTTAAGTGCTGTGCGCCCATCAAAACTATTGAATCCTCTTTTTTAAGATTAAATTTTCCGCGATGGTCATCATCATCATCATCATTATAAATACTGCAATCAATCCCACTTGGTATTACCTCAATAAATTCATTCCTAAGAAGGCTGCCAAGTTTCGCCTGTTTCTTCATCCAACTACTTATGGCAACATACTTGATATTTGATTTTGGCAAGTATTTTTGTTTTCTCCTAAATACATAATTAGATAAATCATTATTGTTTACACTATTTAGAACTGGACAATTACCGCAAGTCGTCTTAAAATTATCACAAGAAAAAAAGTGGTGACATCCTCCTGTAAAAACCCAACAGTCATGAAGTGTCCAAACGATTGGCTTATTTAATTTAGATAAATCCTTAATATCTATGAATCCATGATTAATCCAATGTAGATGAATAATATCTGCTTTCTGAACTTCATACTCTTGTGAGAGGTCTATCCCGAACAATCCTGGTGAAAATATTTCTTTTTTTCTTCTTAAATAGAATTTAATAAGAAACCTGTCCGCAAAAGTCAGTAAAGTGCGTTTTATCCTTCTAGCTCTAGTATTTTCATAAAAATAATTCTGAGAAATGTCCTTTGACTGCACATTTAAAAATAGTATTTCCGATTTCACATTTTCACTAAGCAATCCTTCATGTAATTTAACACAAGCTATCCCTGCTCCTGCAGAAGAATTAGCTGCTGTAATATGTAATATTTTCATTATCTCTAGAATTAATTTTAGTAAACTGAGCAATTAATAGCCAATACATAAACCCTACCCCGTCATATATAATACTCTGACCCGAAAGTCCAAATGTCAAATAGATTGAAGTGAAAGAGAGGATTATATATAATTCATTATTATTTGATAAATTTTTATAAGCAGAATACAAGGTTTTAGAAATCAAAAAAGTAAAAAAAAACATACAAAAGCCACTTATCTGACGGCCAATTTCTAGAAAAATATTATGTGACCCCTCATCCCATTCTTTCCATGTGTTAATATAGTCAAAATAGACTTCTAATGAACTACCAGAAGGGGGGGTGAAAAAATTTTGAGAGATTATTTGAAGATAGGAGGCATCCCAGATTGGCTTTCTATCACCTATTAACTTAAATTTAATATACCCCATAATACTTGTAAAGTCATAACTAATTGCTTCAGATGGCATCAGAATAACATAAATTGTAATTACAATAGGGATTAGAATAAAAAGTATTCCAAAATATTTAATATTTTTTTTATTAAAAACCTTAAACTTTGCAAGGATTAAAAATAATAAACTAACTAAAGTTATTAATATTATGGTAATCGTTGTTCCAGCCTCTTTAAAAATCACATTTACTAAGCATAAAACAATCACAACTTTTAGTACAACTGATTTAAATCTAAACCATAAATATGGTAAAAACCCAAAAGTTATAAAAATCCAATGTGCATTCATTAAGCCGAGGCTCAAGGAAACTGCTGATAAAATGAAAATTTTATCAAATTGTCTTAAAAATTTTTCTTTTGATGAAACTAGCTGGGGCATCAGCAGGATTCCCATTGTTAGCGCAATCCTAAAGCCGACCGTAAGACCTGATTTATTTTCATGCCCAGAAGTAAAAGAAACAAATAAGCTAATTAAGACAAAAAAAAGAGCCAAATACCAAAGCGCTAGTAACCAGTAAGTTTTATTTCTTTTTAAATTTAATAACGCTCTAATAGGCACAGCAAGTGCAAATGCAAATTTAGTAGACAAAGCTATTGGACCTATGATTAATACATTTTTAAATAAATAATATATTCCTACGTTAATACTAGAGATATTTTCGACCTCAAAATTTTGCCCCATACAGATGCCTGTATATAGCAATAAGAATACCACATATAAATCTACTTCTTTATTAAAACAAAAATAATAAAATGCATAACATGAACTAACAATAATAGCAATGTTAGCTATCATACCACCTAGAAGATGCATTAATATAAGAAAGTAAAATATACCGTATTTTCTAAATTCAGTTTGGATTTCTCTCAATTTAATAAAGTCAAATTTAATTAGTAAAATTATGTCAAACTATAATAAAGACTTCGTGGATGTGAAATATGATAGTATTTAACAAAATACTATCATATTTCAAATCTATACAAATGCCCAACATTGAATTTATTAGACATCTTAAATGTCATTAATTAGCTCACAATCAATGTGTAATCAACTATTTCTAACATGATACAATAGAAACTATTATACGAAACGCTATATGATGTCCCTGTAATTTCCAAGGGTCTTTTTTATCTGTTTTCTGAAATTTTCACTAAAGGAATATTAAAATTGTTAAGGGTCAATTGTAGACGTCTCCTATTCCGAACTCCTTCAAAACCTTTGCAATCTACCGTAGTAAAAATTTACTCCTTCTTATAATACTGTTTAAAATTAAGGTTATTATTCTACTTTTAAACAGTTCGGATTTAAGGGGAACTTACAGTTGGTGAACCTAAGTTATTCTTCTGACTAAATTTCCCAATGTTTTACTAAATAAAAGATAATATCTTTCCAATGTTCGAAAGTTTAATTCTTTAAACGATTTATCTTCCTTTTCAAACAATGAAATATTTTCCTTTGAAAAGCCTCTCTCGTCCCAAACACTTATTATGTGATCTATATGATAAAATTTACCATTTGAATTTGCTACTCTGAATAACAAATCCTTATCAGCAATAATCTTGTAATCTAAATTATAATAACCTAAATCATTAAATATATTCTTGTTAAAAAAAACACTTTGATGACAAATGGTGTTAAAAAAAAAGAAATTACGATTGATTTCTTGTGGTTGAATTGTGATAACACATCTCTCGTTTTTTGTGAGTGTGTTTCCATAAATAATATCATATTCTTTCATGTTATCAACTTCGGAAAATAGCTCATTTATATAAGCTTTCTCACCAATATGAAATAAATCTCCACTATTCATAAATATCAACCAACCTCCTTGAGCTAATTTTGCCCCCTTATTCATAGCATCATAAATCCCTTTATCTGGCTCAGAAATATAACAGGATATTTTGTCTGAAAATTTTTCTATTACTTCACATGTTCCATCTGTAGAGCCACCATCAACAATGATATATTCAATACCATCATTTCTCTTCTTTAATTCCAACACATTTAGGATAGTGTCCTCTATATATTTAGCACTGTTATAAACAACAGTTATAACTGATAATTTAAACATAATATTTTTATTTTACAGGTGTTAAAATTGAATGTTTTATTACATTACTTTCGGAAATTACAACTAGCTCTTAAAATTCTAAGATCAAATATTATCTTTAAAAAGATGGACCTTCGTTGCTATTAAACATTATAAAATCTATTTCTCGACCAACCTACATTAGATTTAATCATTCTAGCAGGGATTCCAACAGATATTGAATTACCTAAAACACTTTTGGTCACAATTGAACCAGTTCCTATAATGGCATTATCTCCAACAACTACTCCTTTTAATATGGTAGACCTAGAACCAATCCAAACATGATTGCCAATAATGATATCTTGGGCATCATTAATTTTGATATTCTTATCCTCATCAATTATTGCATGAGAATCACCGGTTCTTAAAACTATTCCATCTGAAAACATACAGTCATCACCAATAGAAATAGTTGATGCGTTTTCGGTGACGGCTAAATGTGCTGACTCAATGGTAGTGTCTTTTCCAATATGTATTTTACATAAACTATCCTCGAACCAAAAACTACCACCTTTAATTATGCAATTCTCATCAATTGTTAAGATATGATTATCTCCACGAATGAAAATAGTCATATCATAGAGCATTGTTTTTTTCCCAATTCTAATGGTATTCTTATTACCTATAATATCCAATTTCACTTTAAAGAATATGCCTCTATTCTGAATGAAATTATTATTTCCCAAGATAGACTTTCTGAAACTATTTATAAAATGTTGTATTTTAACTTTTAACAGATATAAATACCTTTGATTATTAACAAATATTTTAATACTATTCACGTTAACATGTTTTTTTGATTATTTGATGAATATTTTAGGCATAACCGCTATTATAAATAAAGATAATTTTAAACAATTAAGCATAATAAGCATTTAAGACAGCCATCAAAGATATTATATTTAACGCTTTAGTTTTCCAACTTTACTATCAATTAATTTGATTTCACACGTTTCATTTGATGAAGGTTATAATATATTGATGTAGTAACTACTAACTCAGCTATGACTATATTTAAAAAGACTCCAGTCTATTAATTCAAGAAAAATCATGTTTTAAAGAAAACTTCATAGTTGGAAATCATGTTTTTTATTTTTTTATTTATATATTTCTTGCCGTTAACACTTGTCAATTTATAATATTTAGAAGAGATAAACTCTCTTAACAAAACAACATCTTGATCCAATACACCTGTCAGTCTAAAAACTGCATCATCAGGTATTTCCTGAGAAAAACTGTGGTCAGCGTCATAAACACCCAGAGCAACTCCTAAATTCAATGTTTTAACCACGCTACCTTCAATAGGTGCTGACCACATGGATGGACATATCGTTATTTTTGAACTTCGTATATTTGCTTTTAGTCCACTATTCCATCGCATTGAAATAAAATCAACATTGTCGGGTACTTCCTGCGAGTCTGTGTAAAATGGAAAAAGAAAAGTGAGTTCGGGCAATCTACTGGCCAAATTTAGAATATACCAACTTCCCTTTGCTGGAACTTCATCACCATGAAAAACGACATCGTATTTTTTTTTGACACGGACTAGCTTATGTTTTTGTTCTTCAAACATATCTGAAGTTAATAAACCTATTTCTGTAAAAGAAACATCATTACCAAATTGATGTTTTAAAAGCTCTATTTGACCCAAGTTCTGTGCGATAAACTTGATTTTATTTTTATTAGCCTTCAGAAAATTTAAAAACAAAAAATATTCATCGTAACTATAATTTAAAGGAAATGATAAACAACCCTGTTTTACTGCATTTTCATAGGCCAAATCCAAACATAGCAAACACTCTTTCTTGGTACTATCTAAATGATTATAAGATTTGATACAAAAAAAACTATTATCCATTAGATAAATAGAAACAGAATTTTTTTCTATCAGCTTTTGTACTCTCTCATAACCAATTGACTGTGGATGTACTATTATAATATCTCTATTATTTAAAAAGTGAATGCGAATACCATATAATTTTTTTTTAAGGAATATAAAAAAAACATCTACAGCCTTTAAAAAAAATAATTTAAAATTTAACGATGATAGAGCATCCTTTATAGAAATAGAACGCGCAGAAGGCGGATAAAGAAATGTTGTTTCTAGTAAATAACCAATTAAGTATTCCATTACTCTACCTACTCCTGACGGTCCTGGGGTAACTCCTGAAATTACAACTGTCTTATTCATCAGAATGAAGCTTTATATTCCTAAACGTTATTATTGGACCAACAATTGCAAAAGGGAGCATACAAACAGTTAAGCCCAACATAACACCAAACAAGCCAAGCTGCAAATACTCTGTAAAAAACCAACACAAAGGAATAACTAGTGCTGCCTGGATAACAGCTATAATAGTTTGTATTCTTATTTGTCCTATACCGTTTAAATAGTGCGAGTAAATATTACTCCAATTTAATACAAAAGTATAAATAATCATCATTAGAACTACCTTCCAACCTGGCACAATGACATTTTTACCTAACCAAAGATCCAAGATTGATTGGTAAAAGAAAAACAGACCTAAAGAAATTAATGTGACCAAGAGAAGTATTATATGAAGATTGAAAATCGATTTTTTTATCCATTTGAAATCTAGTTTATTTTTGGCTTCCGTAAATGCCGACCAATATGGAGTAACAATTATTGCAAAAATGATAGTCACAACAGAGAATAACCTAAAGGTAATGTTGTAGATAGAAACATCTTCCAAAGAAAGAAATTGAATAATTAAAAAACTGGTTATTGAAAACATAAACAATGTGGCGATCTGGATGATAAAAAAACCACCTCCCAACTTCAATAATTCTTTTATCTTACTATAGTCCAACCATTTAATATTTGGTATATATTCTTTTCTTTTGGAATAAAATAATACGGAAACCAACATACTGCTAAAAATCAAACTAATGGAATAAAATTTTGTAACTGTAAATAGATCTTGGATAGTATTGAAACTAATAAGAGAAATTAAAAATATCCCACTATGAAATATAGCAACGAAATTAGTATATGCTGATTGTTGAAAAGCATTCATTACCTGGTTCACAATAATGATTACAAAATTAATAATTACTGCAATGGTTATCATGTACATTGTTTGATTCAAGTCTGAATTACTGATTAAATTGGTATTGAATACTTGATTCCAATCAATAAATGGAAAAATAACACTAGTTCCTATGATAATTATGCCCCCTATAACTGCCAAGGAAACATACGCTGTACTTATATATTTACAGGAATCTTCATAGTTGCCCGCCGCTAACGATTCCGATAATTTATTTCTAAGACCGTTTCCTATTCCAACATCAAAAGTTACTATCCATGAGACCACTGATAATATAGTTAGCCATATACCGTATTGATCACTGCCTAGAATGCTTAATGTTTTTGGTATTACAATAAATCCTAAAGCCATTCCTAAAAACTTTAGAAAAAAAGACAAGAAAATATGTTTTCTAATATTGTTTGTTCGTTGATTTTGAGTGATCGCTGCTAAATCAATCTTACTTTTAAAAGTGAAGATTTTTGAAAAGGAAAAGTGATCCTTTTGAACGAATTTCTTTAATTTAATTTCATCAAGGTTAAATTTCATTTTGTATTATCTTAAAAGAATTTTAATCCCTTTTCTAAACTAATGGATTGTTTCCAATCTGGGATTGTAGAATAATTATACCAAGGTTCCATTACTTCTCTATCACGGTACGGCTTACCTCCCCATACAACATTGATTTTCTTGCCAGTTATTTCTTCAAAAAGCTGAATAACCTCCTTTAATTCATACTCCGTTTCGCTTGGCACAGCATATGACTTGCTCCCTTGAAAATCTTTTTTATGAAGCATACGGGAAGCTAAATAAAATGCTTCACACACATCTTTAATATGAACAAGATTGAGTCTTTGTTTACCTGGAGTCATATTTAGCCTTGTTTGCTCCTTCGCAAATTTATGTAACAGATTAATTAATTTGGGTCGAGTATCTGTTTCACCATAAGTATCGAATAATTTCAAAGTGATTACCTTGAAGTCTTCTGCTTTTACATAATATTCTATTAAAGATTCGAATGCCTGTTTTGTTGCAGCGTATAAACAAACAGGGTTGTAATCTTCATTATTATAATGTTGCCAAGAAGTTCCTGTATTAATTAAATGCTTTACTCCCGTTTCTTTCATTGCCTCAAGCATATGTAAACCAAAAGTAATATTACTTTGAATTAAGTCATCAACCTGTTTAAATTCATGTTCTGCTATGCAGTTTGACGCTAAGTGGAAAACCAGTGTCGGCTTATAGCTTTTTAAAAAAAAAATTAAATTTTCAATATCATTATTGTACTTGAAAATTTCTATATTGTTAATAACACCATTTAAATTAAATAAATTGGAATCTTCCCTAACAATAACTGCTATTTTAAATTCCTTCTTTAATAGATATTTAACTAAACTTGAACCAACAAACCCAGTTGCTCCAGTAATTACAACTTTAAACATACCTAAAATGGATTAATTTCGTTAAATTCTTTTTTACTGAATGTTTTCACAAACAAACCTCCATCATCAATAGCATTAAAGTTGTTGATGATATAAAACCCTTTAATTTTGGTGTTTTTAAACGTCATTTTTAAAAATTTAATCCAAAAAGCTCTTCTAATTTTTCTGCTACAAAATCAAAATGTTCTTCGTTTAAAGCAGGCTGTACTCCAATCCAAAAGGTATCATTCATGGTTTTGTTTGTATGGGTTAAATCCCCAACAACCCTGTATTCTACGTCTTTAAAATAAGGTTGATTTATTAAGTTTCCTGCAAATAACAAACGTGAACCAATTTTATGAGAATCCAGAAATTTTGTTACATTTACCCTTGAAATACCACATCCTTCTTTTAAAGTTATTGGAAAACCGAACCAAGAAGGGTTGCTATTTTCTGTAGGAATAGGTAGTTGCATGAATTCTGTTAAGCTCTCTAATTTATTACGTAGATATATGTAATTAGCTCTTCTTCTTTCTATGAAGTAATCTAGCTTTCCTAATTGTGCCAAACCACAAGCGGCTTGCATATCTGTAATTTTTAAATTGTACCCCGAATGAGAATAGACATATTTATGATCATAACCATAAGGTAGATCTCCATGTTTTTGCTCAAACCTACAACCACAAGTATTGTCACATCCTGGCGGGCAATAACAATCTCTTCCCCAATCTCTAAAAGATTCTGCAATGACTTTTAATTCTAGGTTATTCATAAACACAGCGCCTCCTTCTCCCATAGTCATGTGATGAGCTGGGTAAAAACTTAAAGTACCAATATCTCCAAAAGTTCCACATTTTTGGCCATTGTATTCAGCTCCTAATGCGTCACAAGTATCCTCTATTAACCACAAATTATGTTTATCACAAATTTCTTTTACTCTCCCCACGTCAAAAGGATTACCTAAAGCATGCGCCAACATAATTGCTTTTGTTTTAGGTGTAATAGCTGCTTCAATTAAATCCGCATTGATATTATGAGTATTGATATCTACATCTACAAAAACAGGTACTGCACCAAATTGAATAATAGGATTTACAGTGGTTGGAAAACCCGCAGCAACACCAATTACTTCATCTCCCTTTTTTATGGCTCTTTCCCCTAATTTTGGAGATGTTAGTGTATTAAATGCGACTAAGTTCGCTGAAGATCCTGAGTTTACAGACAAACAGTATTTAACACCTAAAAATTCAGCTAACTTGCTTTCAAACTCTGTATTAAATCTTCCAGTGGTTAACCATCCATCTAATGATGCTGAAACCATATTTTGCAATTCTTCTTCACCTAATAATTTTCCAGAAGGCGGTATCACGGTCTCTCCTCTAACAAAAGTCGTTGGCTTGTACTGTTCTTCCGCATATTTAGTTACCAAAATGGCAATTTCTTCTCTTAATTTATTTAATTTTTCTTGAGACTCCATCTTAATTTATATATTTTTTTATTTCTTTTAAACATTCTTTCTTAATATCATTACCTTTCAGGTAACTCTGATGCCATTTGACAATCATCTCTAGTGTTTCTTGCAAATGCCACTTTGGTTGCCATTTTAAACGATTAGCCGCTTTAGAACAGTCTAATTTTAAAAATCCTGCTTCATATGGGTTGTTATTTTTATCTAATCTCCAACTTACACCAGCCCCCCAATTGTTTACCATCTTATCTAAAATCCAATCTACAGCTTTGCAACCTTCGTCTTTTGGACCAAAATTCCATCCTTCAGCAAAATCATCTCCATTAGTATACAACTCTTGAGCTAGAACTAAATAACCAGAGATTGGTTCTAAAACATGTTGCCAAGGTCTTGTAGATAGGGGGTTTCTAATAATGACTGGCTCTGATTTCTCAAAGGCTTTTAAAATATCTGGAATTAATCGATCATCCGACCAATCACCTCCTCCAATAACATTTCCTGCTCTTGCAGATGCTAAAGAAGCTGAATTTTTTGAATTAAAAAACGAACGCCTGTAGGCTGAAGTTACTAATTCTGCACATCCTTTACTACTACTATAAGGATCATGACCTCCCATGCTCTCGTTTTCTCTATACCCCCAATCCCACTCTCTATTTTCATAGCATTTATCTGTTGTTACGGAAATAATTGCTTTCAAATTTTCACATTTCCTCGCTGCTTCTAAAACATTTACAGTCCCAATTACATTCGTTGTATAAGTATCTACCGGCTCTTGATATGAAAGACGTACCAAAGGTTGCGCGGCCATATGAATTAACACGTCAGGATTAAAATCGAACATCGATTTAGAAATTTGGTTTAAATTTCTAATATCTCCGATTTCAGAATCCATATTTTCACCAACGGTAGCTTTTGTAAAAAGGTTTGGTGTTGTATGAGGCTCTAAAGAATATCCTTTTACAATTGCCCCCATGGATTGCAGCCATAAAGACATCCAAGAACCTTTAAAGCCAGTGTGTCCAGTCAAAAAAATTCTTTTGTTTTTCCAAAAAATAGAATTTACTTTCCCTTTCATTATTTCCATGTTTTCCAAGGTGCTTTATCTTGTTCTAACAACTCTTCTAATTTTATTTTATCTCTCAATGTATCCATTGGCTGCCAAAAACCTTCATGCTTAAAAGACATTAATTCCCCATCTTCTGCCAAGCCTTTCAAAGGCTCTTGTTCCCAAGTAGAACTATCCCCGTCAATTCTTTCAATTACTTTAGGAGATAAGACAAAGAAACCAGCATTAATTAAAGCACCATCACCTTTTGGTTTTTCTTCAAACCTTTTCACTTCATTATCTACAATATTTAAAGCTCCAAATCTCCCCGGTGGAAAGGCAGATGTTAAAGTTGCTTGTTTACCGTGTGATTTATGAAAGTTTATTAATTCTTTAATGTTTATATCTGCTACACCATCTCCATATGTAAAGCAAAATGCTTCTTCATCTTTGATATAAGGCAAAACTCTTTTTAACCTACCCCCTGTCATAGAATGATCTCCAGTGTCTACTAAAGTAACTGTCCAAGGCTCTGCTCTATCCTCATGAACAATCATCTTATTTTCTTTCATATCAAAAGTAACATCTGATTGGTGTAAAAAATAGTTGGCAAAATACTCTTTGATCACATAGCCTTTATAACCACAGCATATAATAAAATCATTAATACCATAATGAGAATATATTTTTAAAATGTGCCATAAAATTGGTTTCCCTCCAATTTCTACCATGGGTTTTGGTTTTGAAACTGTTTCTTCACTTAGACGAGTTCCTAAACCACCTGCTAAAATTACTGCTTTCATATTTTTATTTTAATTAGTCTGAACAAATGCATCTGAAAAGAAACTATTCTCCCTCAATGAGTTCTTAAATAATAACTTTTTAGCTGATTGAATCATTTCATTAGATCCGCAAGCATACACCTGGGTGTTTTCTAAATTTATATTTTGTTTTAAAACGGCTTCTTGAACATATCCCTTTTCTCCATTCCAATCATTTACCTGTCTTGACAAAACCGGCACATAATTAACTTGTATTTTATCATTACTTATAGTCGGATTCCATAATAAATCTTCTTCATACCTAGCCCCTACAAAAACCCAAAATTTCTTTTTATTGAAATTACTGGGAGCTTCTAAAATATTTTCTAATATTGCTTTAATAGGTGCAATACCAGTTCCTGTTGCTAAAAAAACAATATTTTTACATTGTGCTTCTCTTAAGAAGAAAGAACCTAAAGGGCCTTCAACTCTTAATAAATCATTTACTTTAGCTTCTTCAAACCAGTATTTACTCATCAATCCGTTTTTATATTTCTTTATAAAAAACTCTAATTGATTCATATTGTCTGACTTATTTGCTATTGAATAACTCCTATTTAAATTACCTTTTATTAAATTAACATATTGTCCCGAATTAAATTGAAAGTTCGATGTTGGTGGTAATCTAAAAATCACTTTAATAACATCCTTATTAATTTTTTCAATTGAACTGATTTTTGCAGGAACTATTTTTTTATCAAATAGTTGAATATCTCCTAAATCTTCAATGTCCAATTTTAAATTAGTAAGAGGTTTTGCGTTGCATGACAATATAAAATTTTCTTTTTTCTCTTCTTCAGATAAAACTAACTCTTCTTTATTGTTCTTTGTTTCTCCAGAAAGAACTTTAACAATACAGCTGCTGCATCTTGCATTTAAGCAACTGTGCTCAAGAAGAATACCTGCTTTTTTTGCTGCATCAAAAATAGTGGTATCGCCATCACAAGAAAAAGATTTGTTGTTTTTTAAAATTATATCAAACATATAAATAGTTCAAATTGGTTTATCTACCTTATTTTATATATATTCATCAAGTTCACTTCTAGTTTATACAAGATTATTCAGCCTGCTTCAAAATTTCATGACCAGCTTTTAGTAAAACAACATCTTTTTTCATTAATGAAATATCACCTTTCATCATGTCTTTTACTAAAGAAGCCAAGTCGTGTTCTGGCACCCAACCTAATTTATTTTTTGCCTTTGAAGGGTCTCCAATCAATAAATCAACTTCTGTTGGGCGAAAATAAGACGGATCAACAGACAACACTTCTTTTCCTATTTCCACTTGGAAATCGCCATTATTGCATGCTGTAACGTACGCTTTCTCATGGACTCCTTCTCCTTTAAACTCTAATTCCATACCAACTTCTCCAAAAGCCAAGCGCACAAATTCACGCACTGTAGTAGTTACCCCTGTAGCAATTACCCAATCTTCAGGTTGGTCCGCTTGCAAAATCATCCACATCATTCTAACATAGTCTTTCGCATGGCCCCAATCACGTTTAGCTTCTAAATTCCCTAAATAGAATTTATCTTGCAGACCTAATGCTATTTTTGATACCGCACGGGTAATTTTTCTGGTTACAAAAGTCTCTCCTCTTCTTGGTGATTCATGGTTGAATAAGATACCATTACAAGCAAACATATTATACGCTTCCCTATAATTTTTAGTAATCCAAAAACCATATATTTTAGCTACTCCATAAGGAGAACGAGGGTAAAACGGAGAAGATTCATCATAAAAACCGCTGTCGTTTTTATTTTCTGGCATACCTCCATATAATTCAGAAGTAGAAGCTTGGTAAATTCTTGTTTTCTTTTCTAAACCTAAAATTCTTACGGCTTCTAATATTCGTAAAGTTCCCAATCCGTCAATATTCCCCACGTATTCCGGTGTATCAAAAGAAACAGCAACATGTGACATGGCTCCTAGATTATAAATCTCATCTGGTTGTGTTTCCTGAATAATACGGGTAAGATTCATTGCATCGGATAAATCTCCATAATGCAATTTTAATCTTTGATCCGGATGATGTGGGTCTTGGTATAAATGATCGATTCTATCTGTATTAAACAGCGATGATCTTCTTTTGACACCATGTACCATATATCCTTTTCCTAACAATAACTCCGCTAAATAAGAGCCATCTTGTCCTGTAATCCCTGTTATTAAGGCTACTTTCATAATTTACTTTTTTATTTGAAGTTTTATAATTTAACTTCTTTTATATTTTCTATATTCTCTAAAAACCAAGCATAGGTTTTTTCAATTCCTTGTTGTAACTCTGTACTATATTCCCAACCTACTTTTTTCATTTTAGATACATCCATTAATTTTCGTGGAGTTCCATCTGGTTTTTCTGAATCCCAAATAATTTCACCTTGATGTCCAGTTACTTTTTGAATGGTTTCTGCCAATTCTTTGATCGTAATATCTTTCCCAGAACCTACATTATATAAATATTCTGGCAATTCATGCTCCAAAGCATACACCACCGCTCCTGCCATGTCATCTACAAATAGAAATTCTCGCATTGGTGTTCCACTACCCCATAATATAACCTCTGCATTATCATTTAATTTTGCTTCATGAAACTTACGCAATATTGCTGGCAATACATGAGAGGTTTGTAAATCAAAATTATCAAAATACCCATACAAATTTGTAGGCATTAAACTTACATAATCTTTATTAAATTGTTTTCGAATCGCTTGACAGGTTTTCACCCCTGCTATCTTTGCTATAGCATACCATTCGTTAGTAGGTTCCAAAGAATTTGTTAATAAATATTCTTCTTTTAGAGGTTGTTGTGCCAATTTTGGGTAAATACACGAACTTCCTAAGAATATGAATTTCTCTATTCCAGATTGTAAAGCACCATCAATTAAATTATTCTGAATTTGTAAGTTTTCCATTAAAAATTGATATGGGAAATCACTATTCGCTAGAATACCTCCTACCCTTGCAGCTGCATCAATAACCACTAATGGTTTTTCAGTTGCATAAAAATCTAGCACTGCTTGTTGATTTCTTAGATCTAGTTCAACACTTGTTTTACCTAACAAGTTTGTATAACCTTTCTTCTCTAAAGTTCTCCAAACAGCAGAACCTACCATACCTCTATGACCTGCTATGTATATTTTAGTTTTCTTATCCATAAAAAGCCTTACTTATCTTTTAAATTTTCTTTTGTTTGCACTTCTCTTCTTAACTCACTGCTAGAAAAACGGTGTTCTCTTTTATTAAAATGCAATGCAATTCCCTTCTCTTCGCAATACTGTCTTCCCGTAAATTGCTTGCTTGCATACTCATCTCCAATAATTCTAATATCAATTTTAAAAGATCTTAATACATCTTCTAAATCTTGTTCTGTTGCATAGGGTACAATTTCATCTACATACTTACACCCTTTTAACTGAATGTATCTTTCTACGACAGATTGCACCGGCCTGTTTTTTTCTGGACGGTCTATGGTTGGATCTGTTTGCAAAGCACAAATTAAATAATCACACTCACGTTTTGCATCCTCTAACATTTTTACGTGTCCGGCATGCAATAAATCAAATGCACTAAAGGTGATTCCTACTTTCATAACTTTATTTTTTCTCGACTACTATCGCTAATCTTTTATTTATTAAATATTCTTTCCCAAGGTAATACAACTTACCTCTAAAGAAATAAAACTTGTATTCATTAATGAGTTATCTTCCGTAATCATCTTGAACTCTTATTATATCTT
>Ga0308004_10000381_pt1 | contig 21391 bp, 20 predicted proteins | sample Neamet38_FD_203156 | JGI IMG/M metagenome (GOLD analysis project Ga0308004, IMG submission 203156) | Marine microbial communities from water near the shore, Antarctic Ocean - #38 | ecosystem: Environmental > Aquatic > Marine > Unclassified | place: Southern Ocean | collected 2014-06-06 | reverse complement strand
TGGCTAATGTTAGTGAGGAGGGCTTCGAGAACAATCCGCTTTTAGATGTGGTTGATAAATTTGCAAAACATGAAGGCGCTCAAGTTGTTGCTATTTGCGCTGATATTGAAGCTGAAATTTCAGAGCTGGCTGCAGATGAAAAACAAGATTTTCTAGATGAAATGGGTCAAACAGAAGCCGGACTTGATCGTCTAATCCGAGCAGGATACTCCCTACTTGGATTGCAAACCTACTTTACAGCAGGTGTTCAAGAGGTTCGCGCCTGGACCATTAATATTGGTGATAGCGCGCCACAAGCAGCAGGAAAAATCCATGGAGATTTCGAAAAGGGTTTTATTCGAGCTGAAACTATTGCCTATGATGACTTTATTGAATTCGGTGGCGAGAAAGGCGCCAAAGAAGCCGGAAAACTACGCTCTGAGGGCAAGGAATACATCGTCCAAGATGGTGATGTGGTACACTTCTTGTTTAATGTTTAGCCCTAATACTTAAGGTTTACTCGAAAATGATGAAATCCAAAAAAGACACCAAAATCTTATTAATTCTAGATGGCTGGGGGTATTCTGAAAAAGTTGAGAACAATGCGATTGCTCAGGCAAAAACACCTGTTTGGGATCGTTTTAATCAAGAATTCCAACACTCTCTAATCCTAACCAGTGGCGAACAGGTAGGTCTGCCTGGGGATCAAATGGGTAACTCAGAAGTGGGCCACCTTAACTTGGGCGCAGGTCGTGTTGTTAAGCAGGACTTTACTCGTATTCAGAATGAAATACAAAACGGTGATTTCTTTAGAAACCCAACGCTAAGAAACTCTCTTGAATATGCAAATGAGAACAATAAAGCCGTTCACATCATGGGATTATTGTCTGATGGTGGTGTGCATTCTCACGAAGACCAGCTGCATGGCATGCTAGAAATGACAAAAAAATACGACTGTCAAGACGTGTATTTACACATGTTTACTGACGGCAGAGACTGTGCTCAAAAAAGTGCCAAGAAATACATTCAAAAATTAGAAGACAAAATTGTCGAGCTCGGTGTTGGAGAGATTGCAACCATTATCGGGCGCTATTTTTCTATGGATAGAGATAATCGCTGGTCACGCATACGCTGTGCCTATGAGCTTATTTCAAAAGGCAAGTCTAAATTTTTAGCCAGAACCGCTATGGACGCAATTGATCAGGCTTATGAACGTGGTGAAACGGATGAATTCATTCAGTCAACCGTTATCAATGCGCCTGCCACAATCAACGAAGGCGATGTTCTGATTTTCATGAACTATCGCGCCGATCGTGCACGCCAAATTACCCAAGCCTTTACGGATGAAAATTTTCAAGGATTTTCACGTGGAACCTTTACACCTATCCAATTTGTTTGTCTAACTGAATATAAAAAAGACTTCAATTTACCCGTTGCCTATCCCTCCTCTAAACTCAATAATGTACTTGGAGAATATTTAGCCGACCTAGGTATGACGCAGCTTAGAATTGCCGAAACTGAGAAGTACGCTCATGTCACTTTCTTTTTAAATGGTGGCGTAGAGCGTCCATTTAATGGTGAAGACCGTGTATTAATACCGTCTCCAGAAGTTGCAACTTACGACCTTCAGCCAGAAATGAGTGCTTTTGAATTAACTGATGCGCTAGTTGAAAATATCGAAAGCCAAAAGTACGACTTAATTATTTGCAACTTTGCTAATACTGATATGGTTGGTCATTCCGGAATGCTTGATGCCGCCATTAAAGCGGTTGAAGCAGTAGATGCTTGTTTAGCGCTTATTTACCAAGCAATTAAATCCATTGATGGTGAAATGTTAATCACAGCTGATCATGGTAATGTGGAGCAAATGTCCAACCTAGAAACACATGAAGTGCATACGGCGCATACTAATAATCCGGTGCCCTTAATATTTGTTAGCTCTAGACAAGCAACAATAGCTGAGCCTTGCAAAGGAGCGCTGTCTGATATTGCACCAACTTTATTAGACATGATGGGCGTTGATCAACCAAGTGAAATGACTGGCAAAAGTTTACTAACCTTTAAGTAAAATAAACGACACATAAAAAATAATTTAGGAGAAAATATGAAACAAGAAAATTTTATTGCACCATCGATTTTAGCGGCAGACTTTGCCAAACTGGGTGAGGAAGTTGATAACGTATTACGGGATGGCGCTGACATTGTTCATTTTGACGTAATGGACAATCATTACGTGCCGAACTTAACGATCGGTCCACTAGTTTGTGAAGCTCTTAGAAATCATGGTGTTACTGCGCCGATTGATGTTCATTTGATGGTTAAGCCAGTTGACAGACTAATCCCTGATTTTGTTGCTGCTGGCGCATCATATATTACCTTCCATCCTGAAGCTTCGGAGCATATTGATAGAACTTTGGCCATGATTAAAGAAAGTGGCTGTAAAGCGGGTCTGGTATTCAATCCAGCAACGCCGCTTCACGTATTAGAAAATGTAATGGATAAGCTAGATATGATCCTTCTAATGTCTGTTAATCCAGGTTTTGGTGGTCAGTCTTTTATTCCTCATACATTAGAAAAATGTCGTCAAGTACGTAAACTAATTGACGCAAGCGGCAAAGACATTCGTTTAGAAGTGGATGGTGGCGTTAAAATTGATAACATTCGTGAAGTTGCAGAAGCCGGTGCAGACACGTTTGTAGCAGGATCAGCAATCTTTAGCACTGATAACTATAAGACAACTATCGATGCAATGCGAGCAGAGCTTGCTAAGGCAAAATAGTAAGCATTGTTATCGTCTAACCGCTTGATACATCAGCGTTAATTCGGTATAATTGTTTTTTTTAAGATTTTACTTGGGCGTTTAAAACACTCAGAAAAAATCTAAAGTTGAGTTAGGCGCTTGTAAATCAAGCGCCTAACTCGTTTTAATGTATCACACAGCTCGACATAGTAATCAGGGTGCCCTAAAAAAGGGGTTGATTATTAGAAGCTGTGGAAGGGAGTGTTATAAAAAAACGCTCTGTTAACCCCATGGAGAAATAAAAATGGCAAAAACGTCAATGAAAAAAATGCTTGAAGCAGGTGTACACTTTGGTCACCGCTCACGCTTCTGGCATCCAAAAATGGATCAATACATCTACGGTACTCGTAACGGTGTTCATATTATCAACTTAGAGAAAACATTACCTCTATTTAATGATGTTCTTAATTTCGCATCTAAAACTGCTGCTGCTGGTCGTACAATTCTTTTTGTCGGTACTAAGCGCGCAGCTGGTGACATCATGAAGGAAGAAGCAATTCGTTGTGGAATGCCTTATGTGAATCACCGTTGGTTAGGTGGCATGATGACAAACTACAAGACTATCAAGGCATCTATTAAGCGTCTAAAAGACCTTGAGTTTTTAGCAGAAGAAAACTTCTCACAGTTTGGTAAGAAAGAAGCACTAATGATGACTCGTGAAATGACTAAGCTGGAACGTAGTCTTGGTGGTATTAAAGATCTTGGTGGTATTCCTGATGTTGTGTTCGTGGTCGATATTGGTCATGAAAAAAATGCTATTGCAGAATCTAAAAAATTAGGTCTTCCAATTATTGGTATTGTGGATACAAACCACAATCCAGAAGGCATCGATTATGTTGTACCTGGTAACGATGACTCTATCAGAGCCATTGGTTACTACGCACGAGAAATTGCTAATGCAGTACTAGAAGCAAAAGCAGCAGCGGGTACACAAATTAAAAAGAAAGCGCCAGCTAAAAAAGCTGAAGCACCAGTTGCAACAGAAACTAAAGCAGCAGCTAAAGTTGAAGCACCAGTAGTAGAAGCTAAGCCAGCCGCTGAGAAAAAAGCGCCAGCTAAAAAAGCTGAGGCACCAGTTGAAGCTAAAGTTGAAGCGCCAGTTGAAGCAGAAGCAAGCCTTAATGGCATGCTGAAAGCAGAATTAGTTGCACTTGCTAAAGAAAAAGGCATTGAAATCGCTAGTAAAGATACAAAAGCAGATATTATTGCAAAACTTGCGTAACTCATAAAATACTCATCCCCTGCTTGCGGGGGGTACCAATATACATAGGAGATAATTATGGCAATTACGGCTGCTTTAGTTAAAGATCTAAGAGAGAGAACCGGCGCAGGCATGATGGACTGCAAAAGAGCATTGACTGAAACCAATGGTGACATGGAGGCAGCAATCGACTTGATGCGTACTTCTGGTGCAGCAAAAGCTGCAAAAAAATCAGGCCGTGTTGCTGCTGAAGGCTTAGTCAAAGTTAATATTAGCGATGACAATAAAACAGCAACTATTTTAGAGGTTAACTCTGAAACTGATTTTGTTACTAAGGGTGACGATTTTATTAACTTCGTTAACACGCTTGGTGAGTTAGCACTTAAAACAAAACCTGCAGACATTGAAGAGTTCTTAACTCAAACACTAGACAACGGTGACTCACTTGATAAAGCTCGTGAAGATATCGTAGCCAAAGTGGGTGAAAACGTTTCAATCAGACGTGTTAAAACTGTAACTGTTGACTCTGGCGTAATCGGTGCATACAAGCACGGTGAGCGCATTGCAGTATTAGCTGTTCTAGAAGGTGGCGATGAGACGTTAGCAAAAGATATTGCTATGCATGTTGCTGCTACACGTCCTGAATGTGTTACTGAAGACCAACTGGATGCTGCTCTACTAGAAAGAGAAAAAGCAATTTTTGTTGAACAGGCGCGTGAATCTGGCAAGCCAGAAAACATCATTGAAAAAATGATTGGTGGCCGTATGAAGAAGTTTGTTAATGAGGTGACTCTTTATGGTCAAGCATTTGTTAAGGATCCAGACACAACGGTTGGTGCACTTGCGAAAGCGAGCAATGCAGAAGTTGTTTCTTTTATCCGATACGAAGTTGGCGAAGGTATCGAGAAAAAAGAAGAGAACTTTGCAGATGAAGTTGCTGCTCAAATGAAAGGTTAACACCTTCATGAAGTTACTAAAAAGGCGCTAAAGGCGCCTTTTTTATTGTCTTTAATAAAGTACACCCATCAGAAATGCTCTACTATAGATACAACTAACCATCAGCTACAAAATCTTTATTACTTATAATACTCGCTCTTAATAAACAATATTCAAAGGCTCTACATCGCTCTATTACCAACTCATCTGATAGATTTTGTTGTTAAAACGTACGTAGTAAGCTAATTAATTAGCAGTTATTTATTCACGACTTTTAACAGACGAAAAAAAACCACTCCGAAGAGTGGCTTTTAACAAAAAGCGCAAGAGCTAGCTCTTGCGCTTAACGTGAATACTAATTACATAGCAGGAGCTGTAGTAGTAGTTTCACGTGAGTCTACAGCAGAGCTAGACTTAGCGTCTGCGTAACCTTTAGCGTATGCATCAGCTTGAGCCTTAGCAAAAGCGTCAGCTTGACCTTTAGCGTATGCATCAGCAACACCTTTAGCGTTAGCATCAGCAACACCAGCGAACTTACCATCTGTAGTAGCGTTAGAAACGTTCTTAGTAGCGTTCTTGTTGTTGTAATGGAAACCCCAATCAGAATCGTTGTTCATGTCGTTGTTGTTAGCGAATGGACCCATGTTTTGAGCGCCATTGAAAGGACCCATGTTTGATCCACCGTTGAAAGGACCCATGTTTTGGCCACCGTTGAAAGGACCCATGTTAGAACCTGAGTTCATAGGACCGAAGTTAGAACCACCGTCAAAAGGACCCCAGTTAGACATGCCATTGCTGTTACCATAACCGTTGTTGTTTGAGTTACCAAAGAAAGCTGAAGCTGAAGTAGCTGCTACTAAAGTAGTAATTGCGATAATTTTTTTCATGTTAATCTCCTAGATTATTTTTTAAATTTTTGACTTACTCATTATTGAGTAAGTTTTAAGTACTGAGCTAGTTGCTCTGTATGGGATGTATTATATAACAATTATATTAGAAGTCAATGATATTCTTTTATTTTTTTACAAATATCCTATAAACCTTTGATATAACAGCATTTATCCCCTTAAAAAAATATTGAAAAAAATCAAAATGAGCTAAAAATAGGCATCAAAAGTACTAAAAAAGCATCCAAAATAGCTTTTTTTCCTTAATAATAGGGTCTTTTTAGGTGTTTATCTGTGCAAATTATCAAAATTTGGCAAATATTGAGAATGGGGCTCTTTATAGTTATCGCTTTCAACAAAAACAAAAAAACCGCTATAAATAGCGGTTTTAGCTTGAGTTGAGCCTTGTTAATTACTGATCAGTGTTAATTCTAGGCGTAGATGAGGCGGCGGGTGATAAGCTCTGGCCCTGCATCTGTCCTCTAACTGCCTGTTCAGCATTTTGAGACTGCGATTGCATCTGCTTATAGCCTTCATTAAAGTTTACTGGCATTTCGTTAACAAAAAATGTCTTACTGCCTGAGCCTTTAATTTGATCTAGCGTTTTACTAAAATCAGTCTCTTGCAACCAATTACTCGGCTGGATTTGATTAGGTGTAGCCATCATTGCGTTATTAGGCTGGAACGTATTATTTTGACGGTAGTTTTTAAGTGTGCCTGGGCGTGCGCCGTAGCGACTCATGTTTCTTGCATCATTTTCTGGCGAATATTGCTCACCCGTAGACATTGGATTCCAATTAGAGCCGTTGCTCCATGGTGTTTGGCTCGTGTGGCCCGTGCCGTTACCAAAAGGTGCAAAGCTGTCGGCATTAAAAAATGCAGTAGCACTTAATGACGCTGTGCATAGTGATATTAATATGAGATTGGTTCTTTTCATTTTATGTCGATCAGTTTATCAATTGTATATTATTATACCATAATATAGAATTGATAACCAACTCCCTAGAAGGAGCGGGTGACTTTCGCAAAAATTCGATCGTTTTCTTTATAGCTCTCAATCATTAGGTTGTCGCCGCCAATGTAATCAATCGCACCGCCACTCACCGATACTTGATCATCTATTGCGTAGTCAAGTGTTACTCTCGCAGAGCCGCCATCTTGTGCTGAAGATCCCATAGCACTTAAGACCACGCTTAAATCTAGTGTTTGATTGAAATATGCCTGATTAAAGCGGATAACTTGCTGATATTCTTTTTCTTGTTTATAGCCGTTTAACGCAATATTAATAGTACTTGTATAATCATGAATCTCTCTTAATGCGATTTCATAAGCAATAGAGCCGTCTGTAATGCCATTATATTCCATACCCAACAATACATCTGTTCTTGCGCTCTCAATGGTCGTATTGGCAGCGGTGTTATATTTTATCTGGTCAAAATGTGCAACCTCTGCCTTAAGTAAAAAGCTATCAACCACTTGATTATAAGCGGCACCCACCATCTTAGACTTGTTGTCATAATGTAGAATGCCATTTTTTAAATAAGGCTTGTCGACATAAGTATCTGCAAAGTACAAGCCCATATCATAACCTTCAAATGCGCCTGTTAAGCTTAATGCGACGCCAGTGTTCTTAAGGCTGTCAGCTGGCATATTGGTCGGCTTGTCCACTGCTGTAGGCTTAAAATCGGAATACTGAACCGGGTTTTTGGTGAAACGATTTTCATGTAGGGCTATGGCTGAAAAATTATATTCATCCACATAATAATCCAGCTTACTCATGGTTCGACCTAGACGAAGATTTTTAATATCAACCAAGCCTGGCGTACGATTATCCAACGGATTTAAAATATCGGTAATGCGAATAGAATCTGACTTACCCCAAACTACGATTTGCCTGCCCACTTTAAAGTCAAGTTTTGAATTAATCCCGCCTTCTAAAGTTAGCTCGTTTAAATTAACTTCGTTTTCATAGTCTTTAGGTGTTGCGACATAATTACTGCCGTCTAAGTCATAAATATAATCATGATAGCCTTTAAGGTTGCCCTTAATCTTATTGCCATTATCCAGTTTGTATTCGCCAATCACATCCACTAAAGACTTTAACGAGGATAAATCTTTGTCATTATCGATATTGTAATGCGCCTCTAACTCAACCGAGCCATAAAGTAGGCCTTTAGCTTCGGGCGTATTTTCAACAACAATAGCTATGATTTCAGTATCAAAGCCATCATCATCAAAGCCATCCTCGGCACTCGCCATTAGCGACGCTGTCAGCGCGATACCGACTATCAATTTTTTCATTACTTACAGGCCTTTTTCGATTGCGCGAATGGTAAACATATCATCGTCAACCGCTGTATTAACAGCCACATCAGAGTTCATCAATATGGTTTTATGCAATGTTTGTGATCCTTGCTTGGTAGTCATAGTGGTTTGCATAGCAACCCAGATGCCATCAATTTCTTTCATTTCTCTCACATCCATATACTTAATACGGCTGGCTTTTTTAAGATAAAACTTCGCACGAGTTAACACATAATTATCTTTACGTACATATAGAACACTCTTTGTATAGCCTGTTTCATCGATTACACCTTGGTTAGCCGGCAATGCTTCAATCTTCCACACTTGCTCCTCACCCTGGGCACGCTTAATGGTGCTTTCGCCTAATAATGTATATTTGTAATCATCCAGTTCTTTATCAGTCATGTCTGAATATGAGAAATCACTACCCATAAAAGCCGCGTCTTTGTCACTAGCCGGAATTCGCTTGGTTTTTTTCAACGCTGGTAAATACATCCACTGGTCATCGTCCTTGTCGTCGCCACTATAGTCATAAGTCAAAAAAGCGGTGTTTTTCACGTCGCTAGGTGATAAGAAAAAGATGGTTTTATACTCAGTATTGGCGTCAATATCTTTTGAAAACGTTCGCATTTGTCGTATGCGCTGCTTATCATTTTTATCAATTAATGTCATTTGCATGGTGGACACCATACTGGCGCCGTCATCTCTTGCATCGGCTTTATCCATAATACTTCGAGCTTGGTCTGCGCCGAATGCACTGGTCGCACCCAATAGGGCGCTGAGTGTTACTAATAATAATTTTTTCATTATAAATCTCCTTTGTTGTGAATCATTAGCTTCATGATGGCAGGTACCAAGAAAAAGTCAGCCAATAGGGCAATAAAGATGGCGCTAGCTGTCAATATACCAAAGTTAAACATCGAGCTCATCGAAGCAAACAACAAGACCAAAAATCCAACTGAAAGCACGATCGATGTTGCTGTAATAGCTCTACCGGTACCCATTAAAGTAAGTCTTACCGCCTTATCAACGTCATTAAACTCGAGCTCATAGCGCCTAAAATTATGCATAAAGTGTACGGTATCATCAACCGCTAAACCTAGCGCAATCGCACCAATTAACATGGTGAACATATCAAGCGGCATATCAAAAATCACCATAATGGTTGACAAGAACAGAATTGGCAAAATATTTGGAATCATGCTGATTAGGCCAATTTTGACATTACCAATAAGTATCACCATCATGATGGTCACCAAGCCAAAGGCTATCAAATAGCTTATTGCACTAGAATGTATTGACTTTTCCATAATCACTGATAGCAGTGTTGTAATGCCTGTTAAAGTTACGACTGCATGGCCTTTAAACTCTTGATCAAGTCGCTCTTGAACTTGCAATATAAACTCGTTGTATTCTAGCGCATCAATATACGGCACCTTAACCGTAATTCTGGCCTTAGAAAAGCTAGCATCTACAAAATCTTCCAAATCATCACTGCCACTATTCTCAAACAGGAATAGCTCTTGTGCAATCAGATCTTTATTCTGAGGAATGCTATAAAACTCAGCTTTGTTTTCATTCAGTGCTCGATTAGTCTCTTTCAACACATCGACCAAACTTAGGGTTTTGCCCACAAAGTAGGTTTCTGTTTGGATACTGTTCAGATAGTCCGTGGCGTTTTGAATTTTGTTAAGCATTGCTGGGTCATACAAGCCATTTTCTTTACCTGTATCAATCACAACTTCCAAAGTGATCGAGCCTCTGAGCTTATCATCAACTACCTCTGTAGCGATTCTTGAAGCGTGGTCTTCTGGAAACCACTCTAGTGGATAATGCGAAAATCTGAGTTGTGATGCAAAGAAAATAGCGACCACAACCATCACCGCACTAATAGCGACAATCGCTTTTGGATAGCCCGTCGAAATTCGACTAATGCTCAATAACATCGTGTCCATCTTGGTATGCTCTTGTGAATCTTCTTTGGCAGTATGGGGTTTGATTTTCATACTAGATATTAGCGCCGGCAATAATACCAAATTAAACAACAAGCCAATCAAAACACCACTACTGGCGAATATACCTAAATCAGCCACAGGGGATAGTTCTGAAAATGAGAACGACCATAGGCCTGCTGCTGTGGTGAGTGATGTCATCACAATGGCGAGTCCAGAGTGCCCCATAGCGTAACGTAGGGAGGTTTTTCTGTCTTGCGTTTTAGAGAGGTCTTTGTAAAAAATTGCCAACAAATGAATGGCGCCGCCGGTAATAACGGCCAGTAAAAATGACGGCATAATTTGAGTCACAATGGTAAACGGCGTACCCGTTATAGCCATAAGAGACAAGGTAACTGCAATGGTGAAAAAGACAGCGATCAGGGGAAGTAACACGCCTGAAACGCGCTTAAATAATATGGCCAAAACAATTACAATCATTACAATCATTTTTGTAATAAAGCTTTTAGTATCCTCCATCATGCTTTGCTTTAGCGTGCCAGCAATCACCGCTGAGCCGGTCAGATAGATTTTAAAATCATCTGCTTCAAAGTCTTTGATAATCTGCTGAGTTTTATTAACAAGAATGGTGTTTTCAGCGTCCGAAAAATAGATCTTCTCGGTTGGCGCCATATTGACGGGCTCATCTGCAAACTCGTCTTCTTCCTGTTCAACAATTAGATTGCCATCGGCATCAAGCAATGAATACGTTTGCGTATCAATCACAATGGTGGTGAATGTTTGGTCTTCACTAAACAACAAATTTTCTAACAAAGGATTGTTAAGTGCTCGTTGTTTTTGCGGCTCAATCTGTTCTTGTGTCTCTGGCAGAGCTTCAAACAAATCTTCAACAATCAAACTCTCTTGGTCGCCATAAGTGTTTCTGGCATTAATAAGAGAATTAACATCAGTAATATAAGGCGTCAACTCATTTTCAAGTCGAACATGTAGCTTTTCCAGCTTCTTGAGAAAATTTAGATCAAAAACATTGTCTGTCTTAATAGCAACAAGCAGCTTTTCATCGCGACCAAACTGGTCTCTAAACTCATCATAAGCCACGCGCATAGAATCCGTCTTATGTAGGAACCCTTCTGTTGAGGTGTCCATGGTTAAACTTGGCAGTTGAGCACCAAATGCTGCGACTAATAATAAAATTGCAAAAATGGTTTTTTTACTATTTGCAAAGATTAGATCTGAAAAACTTTCAAATTTTCTTTCGGTTCGATGACGCCAATTCATAATGGGTAATTCCGGTTAATAAAAATGTAACAATTGTAATCCAAATTAACCCGAGGTTTTTACTTGGATTTAAAAAATATAGTTGCTACTTAGGGTAGCGAATCCCGCACTCATTTAGTTAATGCGGCCTATAACAAAAAGGGGGAATGAAATGGCCGTTATTAATTTATGAACTTGTGCGAATTTACATCGGTACTACTTTCTTGCGCCAAACCACACTCTGGCAAACATCTTTTCTTTTAAAGCAAACTGGTGATATAGTGCCGCTAGAACATGTCCTGCCACTAACAACATTAGAATAACGCTGAGTACTTCATGGGCAACTAAAGGTGCAATACCTTCAAAGGTTTCGGGCAATGGTGTGCCTGATCCAAAAAATACAATATCGCCTAATCCCGCAATTTGCGCAGTAACAATACCACTCACTGACATCATAATGACAACCGCATACAAAGCGTAGTGACCAATTGTGCTTACTTTATTCATCTTGGTTGCTTTGGTGTCGATAGGGGTGAGTTTTGCACTTCGCAAGCGCACCACTAAGCGCATCAACATGAATACTAATATACTGATACCAACTGCCATATGAACTTTCAATGATCCAATTTTTTCCGGATCACTGTTTTCCATCTCACTTAAAACATTACTGCCCATTAACAACCAAGCAGCAATAGCGACAGCCAAAATCCAGTGAAGGGTGACTAGAAAAGGATGATAACGTTTCATTGCAAACTCCTACCGTGTTCCATAGCTATGACCATAGCCACGGCTCTCTTTTTGATCATGCTTAATACCCATTCGCTTAAAGAAACCATGTCTTTCCTGCTCATCAAAACCCATGTAGTCAAAAAATGAATGTCTCTCAACATCTGACATGCCGTTCATATTGCTGCGCATCATGTTGATGAATCCTGCGCGCTCCATTGTTGACATGGTGTTAACCGTGTTACGTGCATCAGTCTTTCTGTGCATGTTGTTTTGTTTGACACCATCAAGGCCTTGAGTTGATCTCATTTTTTGCATAAATGCTTGTTTTTCTGGTGCTGACATCTTATCCATGTTGTCATGCATCATTTGTTTAAAATCTGTCTGTTGTCCAGAAGGCATCGCATGCACCTTATTATATAAATCACCATGTTGATGCTCTTGACTAGCCAAATGTGCTTGCGCTGTATAAGCGCCTAAAAGTAGTGTTGATACCGCTAAAACTTTATGAATTTTTTTCATGTTGTTACTCCGTTGTTATTGAATAATCTTTTAAACTGGGGTCAGTATAAAACCTTAATGTAACCGGCACATTACCTACACAAATCATTTGGTATCCATTTGTTACCAAATGTAACAACGCTATTGTGCTCATAGGCTTACGTATAATTAATTTCATGAGTGACAATCAGAAAATCCTAATAGTAGATGATGATCCGGGCATCTGTCGCATGCTAACCCGCTATTTGAACGAACAAGGATTTGATAGTGAATGCGTTGGTGATGGCGAGCAAATGGATTTATGGCTTAGCAGTCATCAGCCTGATCTAATCTTATTAGACTTAATGCTGCCAGGAGAGGATGGTCTTTCTATCGCCAGAAGACTCAGGGGTGCCTCACAAGTGCCGATTATGATGCTAACTGCCAAGGGCGAGGATATTGACCGGATCATCGGATTAGAAATTGGTGCAGATGACTACCTAGCCAAACCTTTTAATCCAAGAGAGTTATTAGCTCGCATTCATTCATTACTACGCAGATCTGCCTATACAACTAACACTCATACAATAGAAGGAAGCTCATTTGAATTTGGCGCCTACTCCTTTAATAAGGATGCCTTGCTGCTCTCTTTGAATGGTCAAGAAGTTGCTCTGGGCTATGCAGACACGGAGTTGTTGCAATTATTTATCAATAATCCCAATCACCCCATTAGTCGTGACTTTATCTTGGATGAGCTTTCTGGCATAGATCGTGATCCATTTGACCGTTCGATCGATGTTAGAATTACACGGCTTAGAAAAAAAATAGAACCTGATCCTAGTAAGCCCCAATTTATTCGCACCGTTCGAGGTGTGGGTTACCGCTTTACGCCAAAAGGTGACAGCACGCCATGACTAAAACACTATTTGGCCGAACCGCACTTATCATTTCAAGCACGATGCTGGTTTTCTTGTTGGCTGTTGTTAGTATTGCAGGCTACTTTATCATTCTGCCTGTTGGCAAAAGAAATGCCGAAGACCTATCGGCATTAATACTTTTGTCTGCACAAACCTACGTGGAGCTGCCGCCAAACGCGAAACAAGATTTTATTAATGAGTTGTCGAAAACTCACCGGCTTTATTGGGGCACTGGCGACGAGTCTTTGGCTGAACACATTCACCTAAAACCGCACTTTAGTTTTATAGAAAAATCCTTATCTGATCGACTGGGTTCAACAGTTGATGTCGCACCTCAAGTGGGTAGGCCAGATCGCTATTGGGTAGACATTAAGATCTCCAATAAAACCGTCAGAATTGGATTTGACCAAGAAAGACTCGGTGTGTCTTTGCCTTATGTATCCTTATATTTACTCATTGCTCTTGCCATTGCAGCCATTTTGAGTAGCCTGATCTTAGTTAAAAAACTCACCAAGCCCATTCAGAAACTATCTGAAGCAGCCAAAATTGTAGGTCGTGGCGGCTTGCCTAAGCCACTGGCTGAAACAGGCCCAAAGGAATTAGCTGAAACTGCTAAAGCTTTTAACCAAATGTCTACCGATGTTCAAAACTTACTTGAAAATCGCACCATATTACTCGGCGGTATCTCTCATGACTTACGCACCCCTTTAACTAGAATGAGAATGGCTGTAGAGATGCTGCCCGATGAGGTTGATGACGAGCTCACGCAAGAGCTTCAGAGTTCTATTGCTAACATGGAGCTTATTATCCAAGAGTACATGCAGCTCACACAAGGTCTTGAGGACGAACATCAAGAGAGAATTAATATTAAAACACTTATTAGCAATATTATTGCTGATCTAAAGCCCCGCAAAGATCAAACTATTAATCTTTTAGGTGATGAAAATTGCAACAAGAAAACCCATTCAAATGCTCTTCATCGCGTGCTGTTTAACCTAATTGAAAACGCTTTACGCTATGGCGACCAAAAACCCGTTGACCTTTCTTGGTCCAATGAAAATAGTGCACTAAAAATCACCATTTCAGACCAAGGTTTAGGCATACCAAAAGCACAACAAAAGGCTATCTTTAGGCCATTTTATCGCCTAGAATCTTCGCGTAATCGCCACACGGGTGGAACAGGGTTGGGGCTAGCTATTGTTGATCAGATCGTTAAAAAGAGAGGCTGGCAATTGGAGCTACTTTCTAATGAGGGCGGCGGTACACAAATAACATTAACACTGTGATCTACTATTTGACTAAAGTGTTTGTTAGTGCGATTTTGATTGTAGTTATTTCTGAAATATCAAAGCGTAGCTCTTTTATGGGTGCACTACTTGCCTCTATCCCTTTGGTTTCTGTCATGGCCATTTTATGGATCTATATAGATACCAAGGATATTGAAAAAATTAGCAGCCTTTCTACTGGTATTTTTTGGCTTGTACTGCCTTCGCTTGCTTTATTTGTATCACTGCCCTTATTGTTAAAACAAGGCTTAGATTTTTATTTAAGCTTGCTTATCTCAATCGTAATTACTGCCGCTTGCTACGTTTTACTGGTTTTTATTCTCAATCATTACAATATCAAACTATAAAAACTTTGAACCCAGAAAGAGCACACTAGCGGAGAAGAGTATCTTATGTGCAACACTTTGGCATCCTCCTAGATGTGATCAAACGGTTAAACGTTGATACACAAGGGGATCCCAGGGTGCTACACAGTTAATATGGTGCCGATGGCCAGAGTCGAACTGGCACGAGCGTAGCTCACTACCCCCTCAAGGTAGCGCGTCTACCAATTCCGCCACATCGGCAAAAAAATTATAGCGACTTAGTAGCTAGGAACGTCGCTGGTGTCAGAAGGTGCTGGTGCAATCACTGGCGCGATCATCGGCACATCTGAAGGAATGGTTGAAGTTGCCTGCTCCATAATACTGGCTGGTTCGCTACTAGCACCAGTTTCGTTGGTTGCTAGGTAAGCTAACGTCAAGCTAGTTGTAAAGAAACCAATGGCAACGCTGGCAGTTAGTTTGTACATAAATGAATTTGCACCTCTAGCACCAAACACTGAGCCAGATGCACCAGCACCAAAAGCAGCGCCTGCATCAGCACCCTTGCCATGTTGCATTAAAACTAGCGCAATTAAACTAAGTGCTAGCAGTACATGAATAATTAAAATGATTTGAAATGACATAATTAACCCGCTTTACAAATTTGTAAGAAATCTTCTGATTTTAATGAAGCACCGCCAATTAATCCGCCATCAATATCTTCGCAACCAATCAGTTCGGCTGCGTTACCAGGGTTCATGCTACCGCCATATAAAATCGGGGTAGTTTGAGCGATGTTTGTGTCGTTCTGTGCCAACATTGAACGAATAAAGGCATGTGCGTCTTGAGCTTGTTGCGGTGTTGCTGTAACGCCTGTTCCAATTGCCCAAACTGGTTCATAAGCAATAATGATGTTTTTAAAAGCCTCGATGCCAACACGATCAATCACTGCTTGAATTTGGCGAGAGACAACTGCTTCCATGTTGTTGGCCTCTCTCTCTTCTAATGTTTCACCGATACAAAAGAGTGGCGTTAGGTTGTTATCTAGCGCAACTTGTACTTTCTGCGCTACCACGTCATCGGTTTCGCCGTACATACTTCTGCGCTCAGAGTGTCCCACAACAACATACTTCGCGCCAAAATCTTTAATCATGTCTGCGCTTACCTCGCCAGTAAAAGCGCCTGATGCGTTAACATTTAGATCCTGAGCACCAAGGTGTAACTGAGAGTGTGTAATTAACGCCTCAACCTGCGACATATACGGAAAAGGTGCACAAACAATAACAGTTGAATCAACCTCTGCCATGCCAGAAAGAACGCCCATGATCAGCGTATTGACCGTCTCTTTTGAAGCGTTCATTTTCCAGTTGCCTGCAACAATAACTTGACGCATAATAACTCTCTAGATAAAAAAGGATTGAATGTTACGCTATTTAGCAATAAAAATCAATGGCTAAAGCTTTAGTGTGAAGACTTTGAACCAAAATAAAGTGCCAGTGACACCATTAAGATTCCAAGTGCAAAATACACCAAATCCAATGCACCAACAAAGGTCATTGATAAGGACACTTCAAAGAAGGTCACCACTAGGATCATTAAAATAACCTTCGCTAATTTAGCTTTAAGGTCATCCAAGGAATTAATCACTAAGACTTTAGATGATTGGCCACTTCCTTTGGCTTCATCGATATCGCTGATAAACAACTCATACAAGCCTAATGCGAAAATAAGCAAAATTGTGGCCAACAAAAATCCATCAATTGAACCAACCGTGTGTGACACTATTTCAATTTTTAAAGCTTTTTTCACATCAGCTGTGGCGCTAATATAGTCGCTTGCGTGAACAATTAAGCTACCCACGTCAATTGCGGTAATAACAAACAACATTAAAGAGAGTAATAATGACGAAATCACAGCGGCTAAAACCATTAGTCTAGAGCTCCATAGCAACTTTTCAAAATACTTTTCCAAACCATTCATCCGCTTCTCTCTCAAAACAATATAATGCTTAAGTATATCATTTACTTAATTTTAATTACCACTTATGTCAAAAACCTGGGCCCAATGTTTGGACACACTTAAAGACACTGTTCCTTTGGCTGAATATAGTGTTTGGATCCACCCTTTAAAGGTGATAGAAGACCAACACACATTAACATTATTAGCGCCTAACACCCAAGTTAAAAACTACCTCGGTAAAAATTTAAAAACTCAAATAAAAAATGCTGTTGCTCAGCATAATAAAAATCTAAAAATTTTTATTAGTCTAGCGCCAGATACAAGCCCTGATAAGTCAAACTATAAGAAGCACTCAACCCCTTTATTCGAAGATTATACTTTTGACAACTTGGTACTAGGTAGCGCCAACCAAATGGCTTACGCCGCAACCAAGCAAATTGCTGAAAATATTCATGGATCACCCTACAATCCTTTTATTATTTATGGAGGATCTGGCCTAGGTAAAACACACCTTATGCAAGCAGCTGGTCATTTGGCAAAGGCTAAAAATCCAAATTTAAAAGTCATGTACGTGCCACTCATGGATTTTGTTAGAAACATCACTTCCAGTCTTAGGCATAATTCCATTGAAAGCGTCAAGGCTTTTTACCAGTCTGCTGATTTATTACTGGTTGACGATATACATCTAATTGCGGGCAAGGAAAAATCTCAAGAAGAATTTTTTCATATTTTTAATTTCTTATTCAACGGCAAGAAGCAAATCATATTTACATGTGACCAGTCACCTAAAAAGATTAAATCACTAGAAGAGCGCCTAAAAACAAGATTCTCACAAGGGTTAAACCTTCATTTAACGCCACCTGAGCTTGAGATGAGAGCTGCCATCTTATTAAAAAAATCACAAAATGAAAAAATTAACATCAATCTTACAGAAGACTTAGCACTCTACATAGCAGGACACATAACTTCTAATGTCAGAGACTTAGAAGGTGCCCTATTGAAATTAAAAGCCTTTGTAGATTTTTCTAAAATTAACCAGTCATTTATTTCAAAAGAAGTTGTAGAAACTGCCTTAGGTGACCTGATCAAACCGATCATTAAAAACATAGATGTAAATGATATCCAAAAAGAAGTTGCTAAACACTACGCGCTAACGGTATCAGACCTAAGCTCAAAATCACGCAAGCAACACTTAGTACTGGCAAGACAAATGGCAATCTATATTAGTCATGAACTCAGTTCTTTAGCACTTAGCAAGATCGGTAAACAGTTTGGTAATAGAGACCATACAACGGTTATACACGCGATAAAGAAAATTGAAGAGAAGTTTGAAAACCCCGATATAAAGAATGATTATGACTTAATTAAACTTAAATTAGCTAACTTATAAACATATCCACAAAGCTTATTTTGCAAATACTAGTGGATAACAATAATAACTTTAATAAAATACAAACTTTATAACCATATACACAATTTTTTACATAAAATACTAACAAACTATCAACAACTTAAATGATTAATTTTTAAAGAAAAATGTCACTTATTAACCAAAAATAGCCTCACTAATAATAACAATAACTTTTAATTAAAAGGATTTCAAGATGAATACTCAACTAACTGTTAAAGAACTACTAGAACCTTTACAGACGGTTATCGGTGTTGTTGAAAAGAAACAAACTTTACCCATTCTTTCTCATGTGCTTATTCAACTAAAAGATAACCAGTTGACACTAACCACAACAGATATGGAAATTGAGATCCGAGCTTCTCACCCTATCAAAACTCAAGAAGAAATTTCTTTTACTATCTATGCAAAAGATCTGATTGATATTATTAGAAAACTTCCTGAAACAACAATTATTGAATTCATTATTGAAGAATCTAAGATTTATATTAAAACTAATAAAAACTCCTTTGAGTTAAATACTTTTAATCATCAAGACTTCCCCTTTCTACCAGAAATAGAAAATACAGATATTATCAAAGTTAATTGTCAGCAACTAAAAGAGCTTATTGAAAATACAAGCTTCTCGATGGGAAATCAAGATATTAGAGCTTATTTGAACGGGTTGTATTTTGAAGTCGATCAAGATAAGATAGTTGTAGTTGCAACTGATGGTCATCGTTTATCTATTGGTGAAATTAAACAATTAAATACCTTAGCTAACAAAAAAACAGTCATATTACCAAGAAAAGCTGTTTTAGAATTAACCAAAATACTAAGTAAAAGTGAGCACAATGAAGTGGATATTCACTTGTCAGATAATTATTTTTATTTAGTTAGCAACGATACAACGATTATTAGTCGCCTTATTGATGGCAATTTCCCTAACTATTCTCAAGTATTACCAACTGACTTTGAAAATACTATTGTAATAGATCGTTTAGAATTTTTAAACTCTCTTCAACAGGCCTCAATCTTTGTTGAAGAACGCACAAAAGGCGTTAAATTAGTATTTAAAAATTCACAATTAAATATTTTTTCGCATTCAGAAAGAGGCCAAGCTAAAACTCAAATTAGTACTAAAAACTTTGATAAAGAAATTGAAATAGCTTTTAATATTCATTATTTAATTTCTATTTTAGAAAAATTACAAACAAATGAAATTAACATGGTTGTTCCAGGTGGTGAAAATCAATCTTGTATGTTGAGTAGTCCTGATGATGAAACTTATCAATATGTTGTTATGCCAATGCGCATTTAATTATTCATATTACATAATTAATCACTGTGGCAATTATTCGTAAACTGGCTATCACTCAGTTTCGTAATCTTAATCAACAATACATTGAGCCAGGTAAGCAGTTAAACCTGTTTATTGCTGATAATGCCCAGGGTAAAACCAGTTTAATAGAAGCAATCTACTATCTGGGCCATAACCGATCTTTTAAAACTAAGTCTTTAAAAGAGTTAATAGAACTAGACCAGCAAAAGTTTCAGTTAGATGCTCAAGTTGATGATTATCGTGTTAAATTAGAAAAATCAAAGCAAAAAACTAATATTAATATTGATCAGTCACGTTTAAAAAACAGTAGTGAATTATCTAAAATTTTACCTATTCAAATTATCACGCCCGATAAAGGATTTATAGTAAATGGAACGCCAAAAAACAAACGATCTTATTTAGATTGGGGTGTGTTCCACGTGGAACCTGACTTTTTATTAAACTTTAAAAACTACAATAAAGCTTTAAAAAATATTAATACATTGTTGTCTCAACAAAAACAACAGGAGCTAGATTACTGGTTTTTAGAAATTTCAAAACTCTCTGTAGATATTAATCAATCCAGAAGTAATTACATTGAGCAATTAAAGAATACAAATTCAAGTGAATTGATTCAAGAGTTATCTGGCTTGTTTAATACTATAGATTCTTTTAACTATGAATTTAAATCAGGCTGGCCAAAAGAAGTTAATGCTTTCGATAGTGATAGTGTTTATCAGTATTTATTAAAAAATAAACCATTCTTACTAAAAGCTAAGTATTTAAACTATGGCCCCCATAAAGCCAGCCTTAAGTTTTTTTTAAATGAAAAAGAAGAATGCTTCTTATCAAGAGGCGAGCAAAAAACTTTGTCAATTATATTTTGGTTAACACAGGTGTCAATGTTAGTAAAAAATAATATTTATCCTATCGTCTTGATTGACGATATATCTTCAGAATTAGACACAACCAAAATTAAAACTATTTTGCATTATTTAAATCATTTAAATGTTCAAACGTTTATGACAGATATCGGTAAAGATTTATCATTTATTAAAGACGAAAACCCCAGTATTTTTAAAATTAATAAAGGTGTAATAACAACTCAATAGTAATCACTAACATTGTTTATATATTGGTGGAAAGCCTTAAGTCATAACATTTTATAGACACACATAAGTTCTTAAAAAAACAAGTATGACAGTCTCTATTTACCTTGCTCGTGGTATAATAATTTTATTTGTTTCAAGCACTTATGTCTGAAGATAAATCCCAAGAATACAAAGCTTCTAATATTAAAGTTTTAAAAGGCCTGGACGCAGTTCGCAAGCGTCCCGGTATGTATATTGGCGACACTGATGATGGAACAGGTTTGCATCATATGGTGTTCGAAGTGGTTGATAATGCGATTGATGAAGCGTTAGCAGGCCATTGTTCTAAAATTAACATTACCATTCATGAAGACCAGTCTGTTTCTGTTTCTGATGACGGCCGTGGTGTTCCTGTGGACATTCACCCTGAAGAAGGTGTTTCTGCAGCCGAAGTGATCATGACCGTGCTTCATGCTGGCGGTAAGTTCGATGATAATTCATATAAGGTTTCTGGTGGATTACACGGTGTTGGTGTTTCTGTTGTTAATGCATTAAGTGAATGGGTTAAATTAACGGTTTACCGTGATGGGGAAGTTCATGAGCAAA
>Ga0308004_10000379_pt1 | contig 21458 bp, 18 predicted proteins | sample Neamet38_FD_203156 | JGI IMG/M metagenome (GOLD analysis project Ga0308004, IMG submission 203156) | Marine microbial communities from water near the shore, Antarctic Ocean - #38 | ecosystem: Environmental > Aquatic > Marine > Unclassified | place: Southern Ocean | collected 2014-06-06 | reverse complement strand
GGTTTTTTTAAAAATCTGTACTGTGGTTTTGTATCAATAATATGGCAAAAAATTAACAATAATTTAAGAAAAACATAAAATTTAATGTTAAATAATCAATTATTGAAATTTTTTTGTAATTTGCATATTAGTAAACAAACCAATTTAAATTATGATAAAAAAGATTATACTTTTTGCATGCTTAACATTAAGTAGTGTTGCAATGGTTGCACAAACCACTGTTAACGGTACCGTTAAAGACTCAAAAACAGGAGAAACACTTCCGGGTGCAAACATTAAAATTGAAAATAAAGCTGTGGGTACTACCACAGATTTTGATGGAATTTTTGTTTTAGAAGTTACCGACAAACCACCTTTTACATTAGAAATATCTGTTTTAGGGTATAAAATGAAAAAAGTTGAGGTAACAGAAAATAATCAAACAATTGATGTAACTTTAACAGAAAATGAAACTTCATTAGATGAAATTGTAGTTTCTGCTTCTAGAACTCCAGAACGTATTATGGAGTCTCCCGTTACGATAGAAAGATTAGATAGTAGAGCTATCAAAAACACTTCTGCACCTTCTTTTTATGATGGTCTAGAAAATTTAAAAGGAGTAGATGTAAACACAAACAGTTTAACATTTAAATCTGTAAACACAAGAGGGTTTGCAACTTTTTCAAACACACGCTTTATGCAATTGGTAGACGGAATGGATAATTCTTCACCAGCATTAAACTTTGCCTTAGGTAATTTACTAGGGATGTCTGAGCTAGATGTAAAGACAGTAGAATTATTACCAGGTGCATCTTCTGCATTATATGGAGCAAATGCTTTTAACGGTATCATGTTTATGACAAGTAAAAGTCCTTTTGATTACCAAGGAATTAGCGTTTCCTTAAAAGGGGGTCTTACAAGTCAAGAAGCTGGAGGAGACAATGAGTTTACGGATTTTAATATTAGATTGGCACATGCTTTTTCTAATAAATTTGCAGCCAAAGCTACCCTTTCTGTATTAGAAGGTACAGACTGGACAGCAACAGATTATAGAAACACAAGAAATGGTGAAATGGTTTCTGGTGACAGAAACTCAGACAGAAACTATAATGGTGTAAATGTATATGGAGATGCAGCTTCTGCTAATATGAAAGGCGTTGCACAAACTTTAGAGGGTTTAGGCCTTATCCCTGGCGGAGCGTCAGCTTTAATACCAAGTGAAAGCATTAGTAGAACAGGTTACAATGAAAAAGACTTGATGGATTACGGTGTAAAAAGTGTAAAATTTGGAGCTTCTTTAAATTATCGTCCTTTTGGAGATGATCGTTTAGAGGTTATTTGGAATTCTAAAGTAGGTACTGGTACCACGCAATATTTAGGAGGTCAAAAATACTCTATTAAAAACTTTTTGATGCAACAGCATAAATTAGAGGTTAGGGGTAAAAACTTCTTTGTAAGAGGATATACAACTGCAGAAGACGCAGGAGATTCATACAACACCCTATTTGCCGCTTTAAATATTAACAGAGCATGGAAAGATGATAATACATGGTTCGGCGAATATACAGGAGCTTATTTAAGTGGAACTTTAGGAGGATTAAACTCAGATCAAGCGCATGCAGTAGCTAGACAAACTGCAGAAACTGGTAGATTTGAGCCAGGTTCAGCAGAGTTTAATGCAGCTTTTGACAAAATTACTACAGACCCAGATTTAATAACAGGGGCAAAGTTTAGAGATGAAACTAAATTATACCATGGAGATGCAAATTATAATTTTCAAGATCTAATCAATTTTGCAGAAATTCAAGTAGGGGGTTCTTATAGAAGATATTCTTTAAATTCTTTCGGAAATATTTTTACAGATTCAGATGGTCCTATTGATTATGATGAATATGGGGTATATACACAAATACAAAAAGGTTTCTTAGAGGAAGAGCGTTTAAAGGTAACCGCTTCTATTCGTTATGATAAAGCACAAAATTTTGACGGTAATTTTTCTCCAAGAGTTTCATTTGCGTATGCAGCTGGTGAGAATAAAAACCAAAACTTTAGAGCTTCTTTTCAAACAGGATTTAGAAACCCAACAACACAAGATCAATACATTGGTTTAGATGTTGGTAGTGCAATATTATTAGGTGGGGTTGAAGATAATTTAGATAGATTTAGTACAACTTTTGGAGACGGTACAGGAGCTAGTTATACATTAACAGGTAGAGATGTATATGCAAATTCTTATACTGCTGCAAGTGGTGGAACTGTTAAAGCAGATGTGGCCTATATAAAACCAGAAAAAGTAACCGCTTATGAAGTAGGTTATAGAGGTTTATTAAATGCAGGTTCACAAAGGTTCACTATAGATTTAAGTGTATACTATAATCAATATGAAGATTTCATAGCAAATACAAATGTTATTGTACCTTATAATGCATCAGGAGCTTACAAAATTTTTCAACTGTATAGTAATTCTACAGCAGATATAAGTTCTTATGGAACAACCATTGGATTAAATACAACAGTTTTAAATGGGTTTAATTTAGGTTTAAACTATACGTTAGCTAAATTTGAGTTTGATCAAGCATCAAATCCAGATTTTGAAGCAGGTTTTAATACACCAGAGCACAAAGTTAAATTACAATTTGGTAAAACAAATTTATTTAAAAATGTTGGTTTTAACTTCAATGCAAGATGGCAAGATGAGTATAGATGGGAATCTACTTTTGTAGACGCTACTATAAAAGCAAGAACTATTTTAGATGCTCAAGTTAACCTTACAGTTCCTTCAATGAAATCTATTTTCAAAATAGGAGGCGCTAACTTAATGGGACAAGAATATTTAAGTGCACCAGGTATTGGAGCAATAGGTTCTCAGTACTACGTATCTTGGACAATTAATAACTAATAAATATAAAATAGATGAAAAATTATAAATATATAGGTTTACTTCTTTTATCAATTGGCGTTGCCTCTTGTGATGTAAACAATGAATTAGATATTATAGAAGCAGAAGCTATTCCGGAAGTGGCATTAAATACAAATGGTTTAGATTTCTCTACATACATTTCAGTTGGTGCTTCTTTTACAGCAGGTTACACAGATGGAGCGATGTTTAAAGCAGCGCAAGAAAATTCATTTCCAAATATTTTGGCAGGGAAGTTTGGTACAGAATTTATCCAACCTTTAATGAACGATAATATTGGAGGGTTAGTATATGGAGGAACAGCAGTTCAGCCACCGAGATTTTACTTTAATGGGGCTGGGCCAGCAAGATTACCTGCTACACCAACAACAGAATTAACAACTGTTCTTAGTGGTCCATTTCACAACTTTGGTGCCCCAGGTGCTAAAAGTTTTCACTTAGGTGTTCCTGGTTATGGTCAATTAAACCCTTACTTTGGTAGAATGGCGTCTAGCCCAGGAGCTTCTGTACTAGGAGATGCTTTGGCAACAAATCCAACATTTTTTACTTTATCAGAAATTGGAGAAAATGATGTTCTAGGATATGCACTTTCTGGAGGCTCGGGTGTAGATCAAACTGGTAATTTTGATCCATCTAGTTATGGCGGTTCAGATATTACAGATCCTAATGTTTTTGCATCAGTTTTTAGTGGTATGGTTACTGCTTTAACTACAAACGGAGCAAAAGGAGTAGTAGTGAATGTGCCTTATATTACAGATTTAGCTAATTTTACAACAGTACCTTATAATCCAGTGCCTTTAGATGGCGCTACGGCTGGAGCAGTAAGTGGTGCATATGCACCTTATAATGGAGGAATTCAACAAGCTTTCGCATATTTAGTTGCTGCTACGCCAATGACTCAAGAAATGGCTAGCGCTGAAATAGCGAAAAGAACAATTTCTTTTTCTGCAGGACAAAATGCTGTAGTTATTGTTGATGAAGATTTGACAGATTTATCTGCTTTTGGGATTCCTTCTTACAGACATGCCACGGCAGATGATTTATTATTATTAGCTAGTTCTGCTGTTATTGGCACAACTGTAGGGGGTAATCCACAATTAATTAATGGAGTAACTGTTCCTTTAGCTGATAATTGGGTTTTAACACCACAAGAACAGGCTTCTATAATGACAGCTACAGATGCTTATAACACAACTATAGCCGCGGTTGCAAGTTCAAACCCAAATATTGCTTTAGTAGATTTTAAAGGTGTTTTAACGGAAGCTTCTACGGGAATTCAGTTTGACAAGTATACAATGACAACAAGTTTAGTTACTGGTGGTTTAGTAAGCTTAGATGGTGTTCATTTAACAGCAAGAGGTTATGCCCTTATGGCAAACAAAATTTTAGCAGCTACAGACGCTGAGTTTGGTTCTAACTTTACTTCAGCTACAAATGGTTTAGCTAAAGCAGGAGACTATCCTACAAACTACTCTGCAATGTTAAGGTAATTAACATACAGTTTTAATATAAAAAAAGGTTGCGCAATTTGCGCAACCTTTTTTTATTGTCTTTGTTTTTTTAAGAATTTATAAAAGCATACCAACAGCCCTTTTAACTCCACTTACAAAAATATCTATTTCTTCTTTTGTATTGTAAAAAGAGAAAGAAGCCCTAATAGTTCCTGGTATTTGATAGAAATCCATAATTGGTTGTGCACAATGATGCCCTGTTCTAACCGCTATACCAAGTTTATCTAAAATAGCTCCAATATCATACGGATGAATTCCACCTACATTAAAAGAGATTACAGCGGTCTTTTCAGCGGTTGTACCGTATATTTTTAGACCTTCAATTTTTAACAACTCTTGTGTTCCGTATTCTAGTAGCTCATGTTCATATGCAGCAATGTTCTTAAAGCCCACTGCGTTCATATAATCTAAACCAGCACCAAATGCAATACCTCCACAAATATTTGGGGTACCCGCTTCAAACTTATGAGGCAAGCCTGCATAGGTTGTTTTCTCAAAAGAAACCGTAGCAATCATTTCTCCACCACCCTCATAAGGCGGTAACTTTTGTAACCATTTTTCTTTTCCGTACAACATACCAACACCGGTTGGTCCGCATAATTTATGAGCAGAAGCAACATAAAAATCTACATCTAAAGCTTGTACATCTGGTTTTATGTGAGGGGTTGCTTGTGCCCCGTCTAATAAGACAGCAGCGTTAAAAGCATGTGCTTTTGCAATAATTTCTTCCACAGGATTAACCGTTCCTAGTGCATTAGAAACATGATTACAAAAAACTAATTTTGTTTTTTCATTTACCAAATCATGGTAGGCATCCATATTCAAAGAACCGTCCTCTAACATTGGAATTACCTTTAAAATAGTGCCCGTTTTTTCACACAGCATTTGCCAAGGCACAATATTAGAATGGTGCTCTAAAGCAGAAACAATAATTTCGTCTCCTTTTTGTAGTATAGAAGCAAAACCAGCAGCAATAATATTAATACTATTTGTGGTACCAGAAGTTAGAATAATTTCATACGCCTCTTTTGCGTTAAAATGGTGTTGTACTTTAATACGCGCTTCTTCGTACTTATCTGTAGCTTCTTGACTTAAAGTGTGCACGCCTCTGTGAATATTTGAATTGTAATTACTGTAGTAATCCACAATTGTATCTATAACAATTTGGGGCGTTTGAGAAGTTGCTGCATTGTCAAAATACACCAAAGGTTTTCCATGAACAGTTCTTTTTAGAATAGGGAAATCTTCACGAATTTTATCAACATTAATCATACACGTCATATTTAATTACAAAGATAAAGCATGCATTTGTAAAGTTTTCATAAACTGAATATGATTTTCTTATTTTTACATCACTAAACTATATTTGCCATGAAAATATTGAAACGCATTCTGCTATTTATAGCGGTTTTTCTTATAATATTTGTAATTTCTAACTATCCAAAGTTGAATATTTTAGCAGGATACTCTGCAAAAAACACAACTTCTTCGGTTTTTCTTGGGGAAAGAACCTTGGAGTTTACAGATAAAACTGACAATAATTTTTCGCCAGTAAATTTGGCCACAGATCTATTAGATTTAAAAAACAAGTTTGTAATTTCTTCTGCATTGGGTTTATTAACTAGAAAAGCAATTCACAGGGAAGGTTTGGGTGCTGTTTTAACGTTGAACGTGAATGATGAAACTGCTTCCTATTTAGTTCCAAAAAGGGAAAATGCAAAAAACAACACTCCTTTTCCTTACGGGAATGCTCCTCAAAAAGACACTGTTTTTAAGAATATCAATTATAAGAAACTAAGAGAAACAGTTGCTGCTATTTTTGGAGAAAACAAATCGAGGGCAGTGTTAGTTATTTATAAAGATCAGCTTGTTTTAGAAAAATATGCAGACGGGTTTGATAAAGATTCTAGAATTTTAGGTTGGTCTATGACTAAAAGTCTAATGGGTACTATTTTTGGCGTTTTACAGCACCAGAATAAGATAAATATCAATAACAAAGCACCCATTGCTTCTTGGCAAAAGGATGCCCGTAAAAACATTACCATTAATAATTTATTACAAATGAATTCTGGTTTAGAATGGGATGAAAATTATGATGAAATTTCTGATGCTACAAAAATGTTGTTCTTAGAAAGAGACATGACTAAGATGCAAGCAGAAAAACCTTTACAATATAAAACCAATGCTTCTTGGAATTACTCTTCTGGTACTTCTAATTTATTGTCAGGAATTTTAAGAGATCAATTTAAAACACATCAAGAATATTTAGATTTTTGGTATACAAACCTTATTGATAAAATTGGAATGAACTCTATGGTGGTTGAAAGTGATTTGGCAGGAAATTATATTGCTTCTTCTTATGCATGGGCAACTGCCAGAGATTGGGCAAAATTCGGACTCCTATACTTACACAACGGAAACTGGAACGGAGAAGAACTATTTACTAAAAAATGGGTAGACTATATAACCACACCATCGCCAACTTCAAACGGAACCTATGGTGCACATTTTTGGCTAAATGCAGAAAAGCAATTTAAAGACGTTCCTAAAAATATGTATTTTGCAGACGGTTATCAAGGCCAGAGGGTCTATGTTTTACCAGATGAAGATTTGGTTATTGTACGTTTTGGTTTGTCTGGGTTCGAAGAAAACCTATTTTTGAAAGGGGTTTTAGAGTCGATAGATTGAAATTAAGTTATAAAAAAACCACGCTGAAAAGCGTGGCTTATATTTTATAAAAAATTAAAATATTATAAATCGAAACCGATTTTTACATTTAATTTATTTGCAATAATTTTAGCAATACGTTGTTTTACCTCAGGCACTTTTACACTCTCTAGAACAGTATTTGCAAAAGCAAACATTAATAATGCTTTACCTTCTTTCTCTGGAATTCCTCGCTGTTGCATGTAAAATAAAGCTTCATCATCTAGTTGGCCAATTGTACAACCGTGAGAACATTTTACATCATCTGCAAAAATTTCTAGTTGAGGTTTTGCATTTATAGTAGCCTTATCACTTAATAAAACATTGTTACTTTTTTGATATGCATTTGTTTTTTGTGCTTCTTTATCCACAACTACTTTACCGTTAAAAACACCTGTAGAGCGCTCATTATAAATTCCTTTATAATCTTGGTGGCTTTCACAATTTGGTTCTATGTGATGCACTAAAGTGTGGTGATCTACATGTTGTTTTCCTTCAAGAATTGTAATTCCTTTTAAGATAGAATCGATGTGCTCTCCCCTTTGATAAAAGTTTAAATTGTTTCTTGTGATATTACCTCCAAATGAAAAAGTGTGTACAGAAACAATACTATTTGATTTTTGCTCGATGTAAGAATTATCTACTAACGAAGCATTTGTATCATCATTTTGAATCTTGTAAATATCTACAGTTGCATCTTTTGCAGCAAAAACCTCAGTAACCGCATTTGTTAAAACAGGGTTTGAAGTTAAACTTTGATGACGTTCTATAATTTGAACGTGTGCGTTTTGCTCAACTACAATTAAGTTTCTTGGTTGCAACATGGTCGCTGCTTCAGAGCCTGTGGTAAAGTTGATAATTTGAATCGGTTTTTCTACCTCTACATTTCTAGGAATATAGATGTAAGCACCTTCATTTGCAAAAGCTGTATTTAAAGAGGTTAAATTGTCTTTTTTAGCTATTTTATTGAAGTAATTTTCAATAACAGCTTTGTATTTTGGTTTGGTTAATGCAGCAGACATTAAGCAAACATCAAAAGTGTCGTGTGTGCTTTCAGATAAGAAAGAACTGTATTTTCCATCTATAAAAACAAGCTTGTATGTGTCTATATCATGTATAAAATACTTTTGTACATCTGCTAATTGGATCGAATTTTCTTTATTAGGAAACAAACTATAATCCTGCTTTAAAACTGAGTTTAAAGAAGTGTATTTCCAGGCCTCTAACTTTTTGGTAGGAAAGCCTAACTTTTCAAAATTTTGAAACGCTTCTGAACGAATTTCGTGTATATCAGAATTTGTATCTACACGATTTTCAAATGCTACGTATGATGATAATAATTTATCGTTTAATTCCATTTTTTCAGTTTTCAGTTTTCAGTATCGGTACGCATTTCTGTATACTTTTACTAAAATCTAATTTTACACTAATTCTTGCTTAATCCAATCATATCCTTTTGCCTCTAATTCTAAAGCCAAAGAAGCATCACCTGTTTTCACAATTTTCCCATCGTAAAGGACATGAACAAAATCAGGAACTATATATTCTAATAAACGTTGATAATGTGTTATCACAATAACTGCATTATCTTTAGACTTAAGTTTGTTTACGCCGTTTGCAACAATTCTTAAAGCATCTATATCTAAACCAGAATCTGTTTCATCAAGAATTGCTAATTTAGGCTCTAACATTGCCATTTGAAATATTTCGTTACGCTTCTTTTCTCCTCCAGAAAAACCTTCGTTTAGAGAACGTGATAAGAATTTACGGTCTATTTCTAATAATTCAGATTTCTCGCGAATCATCTTTAACATGTCTTTTGCAGGCATGTCTTCTAAACCTTTTGCTTTACGCGTTTGGTTTATTGCAGTTTTTATAAAGTTAGTTACAGAAACTCCAGGGATTTCTACAGGATATTGGAAAGATAAAAACACGCCATTATGTGCTCTTTCTTCTGGTGCGAGCTCGCTAATATCTTCATCATTTAATTCAATAGTTCCCGAAGTAACCTCGTAATCATCTTTACCCGCTATAATATTAGCCAACGTACTTTTTCCAGCACCATTAGGACCCATAATTGCGTGAACTTCACCAGCTTTTACTTCTAAATTTAATCCTTTTAAGATTGATTTATTGTCTATACTTGCTTGTAAATTTTCTATTTTTAACATTGTAATTTGTCTATTTGCCTTTAGATTATCGCTATTAGCAGTTTAATATTTTTATTTTTTTTGGAGCGTTGTTTAAACGATTTAACGAACAAACAATGAAATGGTTAAAAATTTTAACCAACACTTCCTTCTAAACTAATTTCCAATAATTTTTGAGCTTCCACAGCAAATTCCATTGGTAAATTATTTAAAACTTCTTTACTAAATCCGTTTACAATTAATGCGATTGCTTTTTCAGTATCTATTCCACGTTGGTTGCAGTAAAATAACTGTTCTTCACCAATTTTACTTGTAGTTGCTTCATGTTCTACTTGTGCTGTTTTATTCTTCACGTCTATATAAGGGAAGGTGTGAGCACCACAATCATTTCCCATTAATAAAGAATCACATTGAGAGAAGTTACGTGCATTTTCTGCTCTTGGACTTATCTGAACTAATCCTCTATATGAGTTTTGAGATTTCCCAGCAGAAATACCTTTAGAGATAATGGTTGATTTGGTGTTTTTCCCCAAATGAATCATTTTTGTTCCAGTATCTGCTTGCTGGCGGTTGTTAGTTACTGCAATTGAGTAAAATTCACCTACAGAATTGTTTCCTTTTAAAATGCAAGAGGGATATTTCCAAGTTATAGCAGAACCTGTTTCTACCTGTGTCCAAGAAACTTTTGCATTAGTTTCGCAGATAGCTCTTTTAGTTACAAAATTGTAAACACCACCTTTTCCTTCTTTGTTTCCAGGATACCAGTTTTGAACTGTAGAGTATTTTATTTCAGAATCATCTAAAGCAATCAATTCTACAACTGCTGCGTGTAATTGATTTTCATCTCTACTTGGCGCTGTACAACCTTCTAAATAAGAAACGTAACTACCTTTGTCTGCAACAACTAGTGTTCTTTCAAACTGTCCTGTTCCACCTTCATTAATTCTAAAGTAGGTAGATAATTCCATCGGACAACGAACTCCTTTTGGAATGTAACAAAAAGATCCGTCAGAAAAAACTGCTGAATTTAATGCTGCATAAAAATTATCAGTTGTTGGTACAACCGTTCCTAAATATTTTCTAACTAATTCTGGATGTTCTTGAATTGCTTCAGAAATTGGCATAAAAATAATCCCTTTTTCCCCCAGTGTTTTCTTAAAAGTAGTAGCTACTGAAACTGAATCTATTACAATATCAACAGCTACGTTCGCTAATTTTTTTTGCTCATCTACCGAAATCCCTAAACGCTTAAATGTATCCAATAACTCTGGATCTACTTCATCTAAAGAATTTAATTTTGGTTTTGCTTTTGGTGCTGAATAATAGGCAATATCCTGAAATTTTGGCTTTGTATAATTCACATTTGCCCATTCTGGCTCGTCCATTTTTTCCCAAACACGATATGCTTCTAAACGCCAATTGGTCATCCATTCCGGCTCGTTTTTCTTTTTAGAAATTGCACGAACTACATCTTCACTTAAACCTTTCGCAAAAGTTTCACTTTCTATATCTGTATAAAAACCGTATTCATATTCCTTGGTTTTTAATTCTTGTTCTAAATCTTCTTCTGTATATTTACTCATATTATTTATTTTTTATTCCTTCTCTTTGGGAAGATTAGGATTAATTTTTTTAGAGTGAAAATGATTCCCCACAACCACAAGTTCTATTTGCGTTTGGGTTATTAAATACAAACCCTTTTCCGTTTAGGCCTCCAGAATATTCTAAGGTAGTACCAACTAAATATAAAAAACTCTTTTTATCAACAATAATTTTTACATTATTCTCTTCAAAAACTTTGTCGTTTTCCTCTTTTTTATTGTCAAAAGTTAAATCGTAAGACAAACCTGAACAACCACCACTTTTTACGCCAACTCTTACAAAATCGGTTACTGCGTCAAAGCCATCGTCAGTCATTAACTCTACGACTTTCTTCTTCGCTGTGTCTGAAACTTTTATCATATTTTTAAATAGATTAAATCTAAATTGAGTGCAAATATACAATATAAGTCCAAGAAAAGCGAAGAACTTTCATTGTGAAACCCAATAATTCGATTGCTTTTATTGATTACTCCTGAAAGTTCGGATTATTTATAAATTTTCTATCGGTAAGCGATAGCAGGAAGGCTTTTAAATCGTTTTTATCTTGTGGCGATAAGTGAACACCACCTTCGTTTACCCGCTTCATTAAAGGATCTATTGTTGAAGATTTTTGAAGACCTTCAGAATAATGATTAATAACCTCCTCTAAAGTTGCAAATCGGCCATCATGCATATAAGGTGCTGTAAAAGCTAAATTACGAATAGACGGCGATTTAAATTTACCGTTATCATTAGGGTCTCCTGTTACTGCGCCTAACCCTAAATCTCGAAAAGTAGTGTCTAAACCGTTATTGTGAAATGCATTATCTGTCCAAAGAGGATTGTTATTACTACCATGACAATGAAAACAATCTCCTTTTGCTTCCTCCATAAAAACATTGAATCCGTTTTGTTCCTCTTGCGTTAAACCGGTTTCTCCAAGTAGGTATTTATCAAATTTAGAATCTCCAGAAATAAGAGTTCTTTCAAATTGTGCAATCGCTTTTGTAACTAATTCGGCATTTATTTCTGAAGTACCAAAGGCCCGTAAAAATAATGTTGGATATTCTGTACTTTCTTGTAGTTTTTGTACTATTAGATTCCAGTTTGCATGCATCTCTATCGGATTTGAAACAGGTTCTAAAGCCTGTTGTTCTAGTCCAAACTCTTTCCCGTCCCATGCAAAACGTTCATCAAAATTCCAAGCTAAATTAAATAAAGGCATTGCATTTCTTGTACCAAATTTTCCTTGTACCCCTGCACTAAATTGTTGTTGGTCTGTAAATGCTTTTTTAGGATTGTGGCAAGAGCTGCAAGCTTTTGTGTTGTCTCCCGATAACTTTTTATCAAAAAAAAGTTTTTTACCTAAGGCTACTCCTTCTTCGGTTAATAAATTGTCTGCAGGAATTATAGGGGCAATTAATTTATCTACAAAAAGTGCGGGTATTTCTAAGTTATATGGAACCGGTGTATAGATTTCTTCTTCTTTAGACGAACAAAACGTCAAAAGAAAAAATGCAAAGAAATATATATACGGTTTTTTCATGTGTTTTTCTTTGTCATTACAAGTTCTTAAACCCTGGAAACTTTAATGACAATGTGTTATTAATTTACTACACCTAAACTAAAAACGGTCTCTCCATTTTCGCGCATCATTTTTTGAGCTTCAAAATTTGGCATTAAAATACTATTTAACTCATTTAAGTTCCACGTATTTGGATTTTTAAACCATTCTGCAAGGTTCATTTTAATCTCAATTTCAGTAGTATTTGCAACCACTATTGTTCCTAAATTTACCTCAAATGAAGTATCCTCAAATTTTAAATTATCAGGATCTGTTCTATCTACAGCTTTAATCATGTGGTAGTTAAAACCAGAAGCTTCATTGTTGTTATCTTCGTATTTTCCATCAAACTGCATGAAATGATACCCGCCTCCTAACATTCCTGGAACACTAAAACTTGCAGAATTTAAATCTTGGTACGTTCCGTCTGTATTGTCTTCATTTGAAAAACCAAATCGAAAAGAGAGTGCATAGGAGGCATCTGTAAGTTCAGGAATAGTGATGGATGTTCCAGCGTTTTCTCCAACATCTATTAAATGATGGTTTTTACCATTTACGAAACTAATATTTGAAACAAGATACCGCAATCTTTCAATACTTAATCGCTCTCCATTTTCGTTTGTAAACTTTAATTCATTAAAATCTTGTGGTGTGATTTTTAATCCATTCCAATGATGTGTAAAGTTTAAAGTTACTGTAAATTGTTTTGGGAATATACAGCAATCAAGTTCTTCTTTTTTATTACAGCGCAGAAAGATTAGTAGCATTAAAATTAATAAATAGTATTTGTTTCTCATTTTATTTGAATGATTAAAGCGTCTGTAAATCCTTTGTTTTCAGGAATATCTTGATCTGAACTACTACTTTCACCAACGGCAATAATCGATTTGTTATTTAGTTCTACAACATCATATAAAAAGTCTATTTCCGATCCACCCGCTGTTTTTTGCCATAGCAGATTTCCGTTTTCATCAATTTTTAAAATTAGTGCATCATTTTGACCTTTGTTTTGAAAACCGTTGTCTAAGCTTCTGGAGCTTCCTGCGATCAGGAAGCCGTTGTCTTGTGTTTTATAAATAGCTCTTGCAACGTCAAAACTAGATCCTCCGATTGTTTTTTCCCAAATTAAGATTCCTTTCGAAGAGAATTTCACAATCCAAACATCTGCTGCACCATTGTTTACTGCCACATCGGTGTCTGCGCTTCTAGTGTCTCCAACAACAATGAAATTGCCATCATTTGTTGCTGTAATAGCTCTTGCTTGGTCAATTCCAGACCCTCCAAAACTTTTTTCTAAAATTAATTCTCCTGTAGGACTTATTTTAACTATCCAAAAATCATAAGCTCCTTTATTTTCAGAAATATTAAAGTCGCTACTGTCTGATGAACCGGCAATTATAAAATTACCCTGAGTAGTTTCTATTACACCAGAAGGTATTTCTGTGAATGAGCCTCCAAAAAACCGACTCCATTCTAAGTTACCAGCATTGTCTGTTTTTATGGACCAATAGTCTCCGCCAGCGTGTTTTAATTTATTTGATTTCGCATTGCCTTGTCCGTCAGAACTAGAAACATCTATCACTCCAGTTATAAGAAAACCACCGTCATTTGTTTCTAGTAATGCGGTTCCGTAATCTGCACCAGAAAAACCAAAGGTTTTCTCCCAAAGAAGGTTTCCTTTAGAAGAAATTTTTAACAACCAAAAATCCTTACTTCCTGCATTTTCTGAAACATTGCTATCTGAACTTTTACTATATCCTAAAACCACAAAACTTCCGGTTAAGGTTTGCACGATGTCCGCGGCTCTGTCATCTTCTGAGCCTCCAAAAGTTTTTTGCCATTCTAAACTGTTTTCTGAATTAAACTTTGATATTAAAAAATCAAATGAATCATTGGTTTTTGTAGCGAGATCAAAATCATTGCTTTGCGCATAACCAGCAACAATATAACCACCATCTGTTGTTTCTTTTACAGAATAAAGTGCATCGTTCTTAGTACCACCAAAAGTTTTTATAAAGTCTATTTCATTTATGACTTCAAGTACTTCAGGAGTATTGAAAACATCTTTTTTAGAGCAGTTAAAAAGAATAAAAAAGCAAATAGTGGATAGGTATTTTGACATTTGACTTTATGGATTACTTTTTTTAATTACAAAAAACCCGTTATCTATATCGCTGATAATAATCTTTCCACTCGGAAAATAAGGATATACATTCCACACTCCATTAAATGCTGCATTGTTATTATTTGGATATGTATCAAAAAAGCCAACTTCAGAGAACACCTTATTTTCTGTATTAGAAACATCAATCATTCTTACACCAGCAGTATAATTTGCCTGATAATAAGTATTACCTTTTACATACCCATTATGATCAATGGCTGCTGTAGATCCAAAGTAGTCAAAGTGGTATAGAGGGTTGTCTAAATCTGTAAAATCAAAGACAATCGTTCTTGTATTATTCCCAAAATCTCTTTCATCTAATTCATCTCCTAAGATAAAATATTTTAAATCTTCTGTAAACCATCCTTGATGCGCATAACCTACATTTGAATAGCTAATTTTAGAAATTATGATTGGGTTTGTTTTGTCGGTAACATCTGCTAGTACTACTTCATTTTCATTGCTACCAATTAAAATCTCTTTTCCAGCATAATCTGTATCGGGTCCATTATAGGTAATTACTTGGGCATCGTGCGAGTAACCGCCTTGGCTAAAGCCTCCTTCAATTACTGGATTTAAAGGGTCTTGAATATTTATAAAAATAGCGCCACCACCGTAGGTAGAGCTTCTGCTTGCTCCTACTATATATGCATAACCAGTATCTTCGTTAATCACAATATTATGAGCGCTTCCAAATTCAGTAAAATTTTTGTCTGCAGTATAGCTTACTGGAAAACCTGTAACCTCCCTTAAGCGTGTTAGGTCAAAAACCTGCATCCCATGATTTGCTGCTTCACTTACAATAAATGCATGGTTTTTATATACTTTAATATCTCTCCAAGAACTATTGGCTGTTGCTGTGGGTAATTTACCTAAATATACAGGATAATCGGTGTCTGTGATATCTATGAATGCGGTACCATTATTTAATCCCATCAGAGCATATTCTTTATTATTTATTGGATCTGTCCATCCCCAAGAATCATTCCCTGCATCTGCAGAAAAAGAACTTAAAGGCATGTTTAAAAGTAAGTCGTAATCATTACAAGGAAACTCATTCGCGATACCATTTTCACAAGGAACTTTATTTGTCGGAGAACATGAGTCCCCAATACCATCGTTATTTTGATCCTCTTGATTTGGATTTATAGTGTTTGGGCAGTTGTCTTCAGCGTCTATTACACCATCATTGTCGTCATCTTCATCACAAACATCTCCAATACCATCGTTGTCATTATCCTTTTGATCGGGATTTTCTGTGTTTGGACAATTGTCAGTTTCATTGGGTATTCTATCGTTGTCTGTATCGCTGTCACAAGCATCACCTTTGCCATCATTGTCTATGTCCTCTTGCCCAGGATTGGCAATTAACGGGCAGTTGTCAACGACATCTAAAACCCCATCATCGTCATCATCGTCATCACAGAGATTTCCAATTCCGTCTTCATCTGTATCTAATTGATCTTCATTAGGTGTTTCAGGACAGTTGTCCTCAGTGTTTACTATTTTATCGTCATCTTGGTCATTATTGATGTTTTCGTCAGGAGAACAAGAGATTGCTCCTAAAAATAAAAATAAAATAAAAATTATTCTAATATTATAAATCATGGGTGTTTTTTTTGTTTTGAAAAAAGTAAAGTTAAAGAATATTGGGGCATCTTGAATTTATAAAAAGTTAAAATATCCTTTTATTTTAGAAGGCCTTTTAGAGTGTTTAGTATTGCCTCTTTTTTGTGTCTCACCTATGTCTAGTTGCAAAGATAGTTTGGTTTGTTAATTTTTTTTGCCTTTCTAAGATGTTTTCCAAGGAAAATTTTTGCGACTAAAATATCTCTATTGTTTTTGTAATAGCATTAAAAGCGTCATTTTTAGAACCTCCAATAGTTTCTATAAAATATATATTAGTATCAATTTCAGGAATCTCAAATACATCTTTTTTTGAGCAATTACATAAAAAAAACAAGATGAATATTAGGGGATGCTTTTCCATTTGTTTGTATGAATTATTTTTTTCTAATCACAAAAAAGCCATTATTAATATCGCTTATAATAATGTTTCCGCTTGGGAAATAAGGGTACACATTCCAGACGCCATTAAAGGCTGTATTATTATTTGCTGGATATGTATCAAAATAGCCAACTTCTGAAAACACTTTATTTTCGACGGTTGATACATCAATCATTCTCACACCACCCGTATAATTGGCCTGGTAATAAATATTATCTTTTACATACCCATTATGATCATTGGCATTTGTAGTTCCGAGGTAATCAAAATGATATACAGGATTATCCAAATCGGTAAAGTCGAAAATAATAGATCTTGTCTTATTCCCTAGACGTAATTCATCGAGTTCATCTCCTAAAATAAAATATTTTAAATCTTCTGTAAACCACCCCTGATGCGCATACTTTACATTTGCGTAGCTAATGGTAGAAATTATTAAGGGGTTTGTTTTGTCTGTAACATCTGCAATTACAATTTCATTTTCATTACTTCCTATAAGAATTTCTTTATCTGTATAATCTGTATCTGGTCCGTTGTAAGTAATAACTTGGGCATCATGTGAATATCCGCCAGCACCAAAGCCCCCTTCAATAATAGGATTTAAAGGATCTTGAATATTTACAAATATTGGGCCGCCACCATAGATAGAGCTTCTGCTTGCTCCTACAATATATGCATAGCCGCTGTCTTCATTAATTACAATATTATGAGCTTTCCCAAATTCAGTAAAATGAGTGTCTACCAAAAAAGTTTCTGGAGGATTTAAAACATTTCTTAAGCGTTTTAAATCAAAAACTTGCATTCCATGGCTTGTAGCTTCACTTACAATAAATGCATGAGAATTGTACACTTTCACATCTCTCCAAGAACTATTTACTGTAGCTGTTTCTAGAATACCTAAAATAAGGGTGTTTGAAGGATCTGTAATATCAATAAATATAATTCCTTTATTGGTGCCCATTAAAGCGTATTCTTTATTAGTTTCTGGATCTGTCCAACCCCAAGAATCATTACCTTCAGTGCCAGAACCTGCCAGTTCATCTAAATTAAAATGGCTTAGTAAATCATAGTCATTACAAGGATATTCTCCTGCAAAGCCATTCTCACAAACAGCAATAGGGACGTAATTTATTGGAGAGTTTACATACAAACCATCTTTGTTATTACAACCAAGAATAATTGTACAACAGCAAAGTAAAATGACTTTTTTCAACATTTTTAATATTTTTACCCAAAAATAATACATTAAATATCAATAATATAAATATAGGTGTTAAAGTAGTTCTGTCCTTTTTTAGATTCTACCTACCTTTGCGGTATGTTAGAAGATAAAAACACCCAAAAAACGTCATTAGCTGATCTAGGAGAGTTCGGTTTAATAAACCATATTACAAAATATTTTAAGATTGAAAACACATCTACAGTTACTGGAATTGGAGATGATGCCGCAGTTTTAGATGCCTCTAAAAAACAAACTTTAGTAACTACAGACTTATTAATAGAGGGGGTTCATTTCGATTTAAGTTACATGCCTTTAAAACATTTAGGTTATAAAGCCGTAATGGTAAATTTATCTGACGTATACGCAATGAATGGCACTGCAGAGCAAATTACAGTTTCAATTGCCGTTTCTAATAGGTTTCCTTTAGAAGCAATTGAAGAGTTGTATTCTGGAATTCAATTAGCATGTGAAACGTATAAAGTAGATTTAGTTGGTGGAGACACCACCTCTTCTACTAAAGGAATTTTAATTTCTGTTACCGCAATTGGTAAAGTAGAAAAGGAAGACATTGTGCTCAGAAGCGGGGCAAAAGAAACCGATTTAATTGTGGTTTCTGGAGATTTAGGTGCCGCTTATTTAGGGCTGCAAGTTTTAGAAAGAGAGAAACAGGTTTTTAATGTAGATCCAAACAATCAACCAGATTTAGACAGCTACACATATTTAATTGAAAGACAATTAAAGCCAGAAGCAAGAAGAGACGTTGCAGGGTTTTTAAAAGAATTGGCAGTAAAACCAACAGCTATGATTGATATTTCTGACGGACTTTCTTCAGAAATTATGCACATTTGTTCTCAATCTAAAGTAGGGTGTAAAATTTATGAAGAAAAATTACCATTAGACCCTCAGGTAATTTCTGCTTGTGAAGAATTTAATTTAGACTCTACAATGGTTGCATTAAGTGGAGGCGAAGATTATGAACTGTTATTTACAGTGCCAATTGCAGATTTTGAAGCTATTAAAGGAAACCCTAATTTTTCTATTATTGGTCATATTACTGCAGAAAACCAAGGGTTGAATTTAGTTACGAGAGCCAGTCAAGAAATTGAACTGAAAGCACAAGGTTGGAATGCTACTAAAGAAGCATAAAAAACATTCTTCACATATTTAAAAATAATTATCTAAAAACACATAATGAAAGTATTAGTAATAGGAGCAGGAAATATGGGTCTTACTTATGCCGAAGGAATGTCTAAGTCAAAATTACTTAAGAAAAAAAATATCATGGTATTAGACAAATCTGATGAAAAGTTAGAAGAACTTCATCAAATGTCTCACTTCGATGCCTTTAAAGAATTAAAAGATTGTGTACCAAAAGCGGATATTATTTTTATAGCAGTCAAACCACATCACGCAGAAGACTTGTTTAAACAAATTAATCCACTGGTCGGATCAGATCAAATTATTATTTCGATAATGGCGGGAGTTTCTTTGGAGGCAATAAAGGCTTTTTCTGGAGTGAAAAAAGTGATACGTGCTATGCCAAACTTACCAGCTAAAGTTGGAATGGGTTTAACTTCTTATGTAGCCTCTCCTGAGGTTTCACGAATAGAGTTATTAACCGTAGAAAGTTTGTTGAATATGACGGGTAAGTCCATGCTAGTTAGTACTGAAAGTTTAATTGACGCTTCTACAGGGATTTCTGGTAGCGGTCCAGCATATGTGTTTTATTTTATGCAAAGTATGATGGAAGCGGCTTTACAAATGGGTTTTTCAAAGAATGATTCCAAAGTCTTGGTTAGTCAAACATTTACAGGTGCGATTGAGCTCTTTAATCAATCTAATTTATCCCCCAATTCATGGATGGAGAAAGTAGCTTCAAAAGGAGGAACAACTCAAGCGGCATTAGATTCTATGGATGATAATAATGTAAATGAATTAATCAAAGAAGCTGCATTCGCAGCATTTAGTCGCGCTGTAGAGTTAGGTAAAGAAAACTAATATTTGTTTTGTCTTTATACTTTCGTTTTAGCACTTAATCCGCTATTTTTTATAGACATTGTTGTGGTGTATTTTTTCTCCGTTTAATTATAATTTTTGCTATTAGGTTTTATAATCATTCTAAAAGATTGGTCTTTATAAATATAATATCCCAACCAGTTGTACAGAGCCCTTAATTTACTCTTGAAATTGACAAGTCCCATAATATGAACAAAAATCCAGATGAGCCAAGATAAAAAGCCACTCATAGCATATTTTTGGTTTGGAAAATCTAACACGGCTTTATTTCTTCCGATAATAGCCAAAGAACCTTTGTCTTTGTAACTAAAAGCTTTCCATATTTTTTGATTTTATTATTATCTTTTTTCTCAATAAGCCAAATTAAAAAATTTGGCGGACTTCCAAATATGCCTTCACTTTGATTAAACAATTAATTAGCTATGAGCTATATACGGTGTTGTGCATAGTATTTTTCTTAGTATCCAGATCCGCTAAATTTCCGACTTATTGTGTCATTTTGGATTTTAAATTCAACCCAACGGTCGAGTGCTCCACCATTCGTATAATATCCAAAACGTTGTGATTCCTTAATTCCGTTCGAGCGAGTAAATTCCAGAGTATAACTTCCGTCGTGTTTATTATTCTTCATTGATAAGAATTCCGCAATACTTTGATTCGGTTCAATTTTGTCAAACTCCATTATAGTCAGCTTTTCAGATGTCGAGAATTTCACGTTTTCAATTGGAAAATCAGATTTGTTTTCAATCGTAAATTCAATTCCGTTTTCTTTGAGTAGATAACACGAAGTTAAAGTCAGCAGAAATATTATAGCAATGAGTTTTTTCATATTATGCACAACGTGTTTGTATATGGTTTGTTGCGTGTTTCAAGCAACCAATTCAGTAAATAATTACCGACCAAGAAAGTCCGCGAGGACTTTCGCAAGTAAGCAAGAAGCAAGCAATAAATTATATACGGTGTTGTAGCACGTTTTTAATTAATTATTATTTCAATATTCAATTCTTGTTCATCGCCAAGTTTTGGAATCAGAGCGTGATATGTCAAATTAGGTGCTTCAGTTGTTTCATTTTGATTGAAAGTAACGATTAGATTTTCGTTTCCAGTCTCACAATTTTTAATTAATTCATTGTCAATAGAACTATTCCCATTCCTAAGTCCTTTTTTTCCAATAATCAAATCGTAAATAGAAAAATCAATCGTTGGTTGGCAACTTCCTGATACAAATTCTGCAAAATCAAGTTGGTTTTTAATAATCATAAAATTTTCAGATAATTCTATATCCATTTGATATTTTGTATTTGTACAACCGTATTCAATTTCAAGACTTGTTGTGTTTAAAACTGTATCCGTGCAATCATCGTCATTACTACAACCTGAAAGTAATACTAATCCTAAAAATAATAATAAGTTCAATTTTCCTAATTTCATATTTTTTGTTTTTAAGTTATATTTTATAGATTCAGGAATTCCGAAATGGTTGCGTTAAATGTGCTACAACGGATGGTTGTAAGATTAGTAGCGTTAGATTGCAATTGCTTTTTTAAACCATCTCTTAGTAAAAGTAAAAAATATACTTCGTTAAAAGGCTTTAATTAGCTATTAATTTTACAAGTTGTTATCTAGCGTAGTGCCGCGAA
>Ga0308004_10000368_pt1 | contig 21684 bp, 14 predicted proteins | sample Neamet38_FD_203156 | JGI IMG/M metagenome (GOLD analysis project Ga0308004, IMG submission 203156) | Marine microbial communities from water near the shore, Antarctic Ocean - #38 | ecosystem: Environmental > Aquatic > Marine > Unclassified | place: Southern Ocean | collected 2014-06-06 | reverse complement strand
TTGCTACAACAGGACTTGCTTCTTCGTCTGTATCAGTAAATTTAACACTTGTATTAAATGTTAATTTGTCAGATAATTTTTGAGAAGTGTTAAGCGCAAAAGAAACGCGCTTTAGTTTTGATGTTGCTACAACATCTGCACCTTGTGTGTGTGAAGCAGAAAAACGAGTACTTCCTTTATCAGTATTAGATGTAACCGCAACAGAGTTTGTTGTATTTACACTTGTAGAGTAGAATTTATCTAAATTATTACCAGCATACTCATAAGGTTGGTTGGTACCATCATACGTTGCTCTCGATGAACCATCCATTCTTGGACCCCAAGAATTAAATGTATCCATAGGATTTGTTGGTAAACCGCCATTAACTCCATTCCCATAAGTTGTTTGAGGATCAAATAAATCGTTGATGCTTGTAAAAACCGTTTGGTTAGTTACTTCAACACCCAAACCTTTTTGACCGCCTTTGCCGTCTTTGGTTTTGATAATAATAACACCGTTCGAAGCTCTTGAACCATAAAGTGCAGCTGCTGCTCCACCTTTAAGAACACTAATCGACTTGATGTCATCAGGGTTGATCGCAGAAAGACCGTCTCCATTATCAACTCCACCCCATTCACCAGCAGAACCTAACTGTTGGTTTTGTAATGAAATACCATCGATAATGTATAGGGGCTGGTTAGCGCCATTAAAAGAACTATTACCTCTAATTACTACTCTTGCAGATCCTTTTATACCTGTTGCACCGTTACTAATATTAACACCAGCAACTTTACCACGTAGAGCCTGTAATGGATTTCCTGTTTTAACACGGTTTAATTCTTCACCCTTAAGTTGAGTAATAGAATAACCTACAGATTTTGTTTTCTTTTCAAACCCAAAAGCAGTAATAACAACTTCGTTTAATGCTTCATTTCCTTCTTCTAAAGAAATATTAATTACAGTTTGTCCATTTACAGAAACCTCCATCTCTTTATAACCAAGATAAGTAAACTGTAAAACAGCATTGTCGTCAGATACTTCTATAGTATAATTTCCGTCAAAGTCTGTAATGGTTCCATTATTAGTTCCTTTTTCAATTACGTTTACATTTGGAAGTGGTAATCCAGCCTTGTCAGTTACAACTCCTGTAACCTGTTTCTGGACGATCTCTTTTTTTGAAATCACATCATTAAGCTCCAATAAAGTAGTTATCTTTTCTGAACTGTTATTGTTATTCGCATTAACTTGAGAAAATGATAAAAGTAAAACAAATGCCAATAATTTGATTTGTAAGTTTATTTTAGGAAAAAAAGTAATTCTCTCTAAAATATCTGAATTTTTATTCATAATTTTGAATCGTTTAAATGTTAGTGAATATTTAAATTAACTTGTTGAATCAGGGGATGTTAGCGCATTTCCTGATTTTTTTTTAATGCAATATTTTATTTCATAAGCGTTATTATTATTTATTTAAGGATGAATTGTAATTTCTTTGTTATTAATTTCATAGGAAAAACCTTTAAGTTGGCTAAATGTCTTTAACACTTCTGCAATTGTTTCTATATCAAAAGTTCCTGTATATCGGCTATCATTCAAAGCTGGTTGATTGATTTGTATAGAAACATCGTAGTGTCTTTCTAATTTTTTAAAAATATCTTCAAAACGTTCATTTTTAAACATAAACACTCCTTTTACCCAAGCAATATGGCTCTTAATATCTACTTTTTGTTTGTATAACAAATCTGTCTTATCTAATATTGCAATCTCATTGGGCTTCAATAGTATTTCAGTATTAGTTTTAATTTGTTCACCATTCGATTTAACACCCACAGAACCCTCTTGCAAAACAATCTGATCCAGCTCATTATTTCTGTAAGAGTTCACATTAAATTTGGTACCATAAACTTTCGTACGTAAACGATTGGACTGCACTATAAAAGCATGTTTTTTATCTTTTACGATGTCAAAAAAAGCTTCACCATTTAAAAAGACTTCTCTAGGTTGTCCTTTTAAAAATTTTACGGGAAACTTTATTGTTGTGCCGGCATTTAAAAACACCGAAGACCCATCTGAAAAAACTAAATGAAGTCGCTTAGCATATGGAACGGATAAAGTATTAAATACTAATTCGGCGCTGCCATTATCCGTTATATCTTCATAGCTAATGGTGCCCTCTCGTTGAATTCCAAGTAATTCTCCATCGCGATTAAAAATATCTTGATTTTTATCTAAGGATATAATTTTTTCAGAACCGTTACTCAACTCTAGTAGAATGTTAGGACTTTCTTCCAAACTAAATTGATACACAAATACAGAAGCTATAAAAAGGCCAAAAACTAAAACGGCTGCATATCTATAAGATATAGATCGTATTTTTTTATTTTGAATTGCTTTTATCTTGAATTGTATTTTCTTGAAATCATTACTATTTTCGTCCTTAGAAATAGCCGATAGCGCCCAAACTTTTTTGTACGTTATAAATTCTTCTCTATTCTTAGCTGCGCTATCCACCCAGTCAAATAAAGTTTTAATTTCCTCTTCAGTTGCTTCTCCTTGAAGATACCTCAAGATTAAGTTATTTTCCTCTTTATGCATATTTCTATAATGTTCTTTATTTGTACACCTTACAATCTATTTACCCTATATCAGAATCCATTCTTTTAAAACCAGTAAAAGTGTCAAAAAGAGTGTTGCAGGAAGGTAATCTGAAAGCTTATTTTTAAGATGCTTTAATGCCCGTGTCATATTGGCTTCTACCGCTTTGATTGAAATATTAAGTTCTGCTGCTATTTCTTTATTTTTTTTAAAATCTACACGGCGCATTTTAAAAACTTGCTTACATTTATCTGGAAGCTCATTAACAGACCCTTCTATTAATTCTTCTAATTCCGCGAGCATTACGGTATCAAAGTTTATCGCATTTAATACTTCTATATTCAAACTTTCTTCTCTTTTTCGCAAACTTTTATTTAAGTATTTATGAACTACTTTTTTATGTCTAAAAAGATTTAAACAATCGCTCTTTGCGGAAGTATAAAGAAAAGCTTTAATACCATTTACTTTTTGAACTTTTTCTTTGTTCAACCAAAGTTTTAAAAAAGCCTCTTGAGCAATATTTTTTGCTTGATCACGATCCTTTATAAATTCGGTACAAAACCCTACAATTTGATTGAAATACAAATCGAAAAAAAAAGCAAACGCCTTCTCATCTCCTTTTTTAAAAAGATGGAAATGTACTATTTTACGGTCTAATACTTTTCTCTTCAATGGTTATAAATTTATAAAAAAAATTTGAAAAGTGCTTAATTCAATAGACTCTTTAGAAATCACAGCATCAAAATCTTGATTTCTGTGAAGTTGGTTTTTAAGTTTTTTTTAAATGCGCTCATATAAAGTACACTTCAATTATCAGTTACCCTATATTCTTTTTTTTTATTTAACAATTAGATAATTGTAAAATAAAAAGTCAGTTATTCAATGTCCCACCATATTCTTGTGGTTAAAAGATTTGCACCCTGTGCAAGAACAGCAGCATTATAATTTGTAGTATTATTAGTTTTCTCACTTTCATCCCAAGTCATCCTTCTTGGTATGGCACCATTGGTGGCATTCCCAGGATAATTAACAGGGGTTAGCAACGGATAACCAGATCTTCGCCAGTTTGAGTAGCTTTCATAATCATTTAAAAAAGTAGCCGCCCAATATTGAGTATTTATTTGTTCAATCGCATTTGTTACATCAAAAGGATTTGCAAGTAAATAAGCATCTATATCGGATTCGTCAATTACTGCTTCAGATCCATAAATCTCTAACATTTTCATCGCAGCTCTTACGCCAGCATTGTAATGTGGTTCTGGATCTCCTCCCGCAAGCCCCCAACGTTCTGCTGCTTCGGCAAGCATAAACTCAACTTCGGCATAAGTTTGCCAAAACATAGGCGCGGCCAAATCTTTTACAATTGCACTAGGTTCAGCGTACTCATTCGTATCATTTTCACCAGTTAATTGTAATAATAAATTTGCGTCTAATCCATTAGGAAGACCTTTGAGATCTGCATTATTATTGCTACCATCACTTTTACGCGCTGCAATAATTGGCAACCGCGGATCATTTCTAGTTTGCATAAAGTTTACAAATTTATTACTTAAACGAATCTGGTCATCTTGCGCAAAACCAGCAGCAGAGCCATTTTGACTTGAAAGCGGAGTAGCGGCATGCTGAAAGTACACAATATCTGCATTGGACTGCATTACACCACCTGATATCGCTTTCGTAACCCAACTTTTCGCAGTAGCAGGAGCAACCTTTATTAACCTAAATCCCAAACGTAACATCATAGAGTTTGCAAATTTCTTCCATTTACTCAAATCTCCCTGGAACAGTAAATCTGCAGACCCAAATGCAGAAGTACCAGAATCTAAACTCAATATGGCGGCGGCGGCATCTAACTCTTTAAACATATCTAAATAAATATCACTTTGCGCGTCATATTTAGGAGCATATACGAGATCAATAAACGCCTTACCCGCTTCGCTGTATGGAATATCTCCATAATGATCAGTCAATCTTTGAAAAACAAAAACTCTAAGTATCCTGACTATTGCTTTCATTTCATCTGGCGCATCTTCATCATCCAATTGCACCAATAAATCTTCTATCCACTTCACGGGTTGTCTATAGTGAACAAACAGCGCAGACGCATAATCTTTCCTCAAAATATATTTATCTCCTTCTGCAAAATTTAAAAGGGGAGAAGACAAATGTTGCATCATCATAGCATTATAGATAATATTTACTCTGTGGTTCTCAAAGAGACCTCCAGAACTAAATAATTCGATGGTAGATAACTTGTTCCCAACTGGTGCTTGGCTTGGATTTACGGGATCAATATTCAACTCTTCAAACCCTTGATCGCAAGCATTTAAAACAAATACCACCAATACTAAATAAAGTAATTTTTTCATTTGGTTTTATTTATTGTTTTAATAAGTCACAAATAATAACTTAAATAGCAATTCTTTTAGGGAACTTGAATGTTTCATCTTCTTAGAATTTAACCTTTATATTTAATCCATAACTTTTTGAAGGCGGAATACCAAAATAATCAAGTCCTTGCGCATTTCCTGTTTGGTAATTGGACTCTGGATCTATATTTTCCACACTTCTTTTAATAAAAAACAAATTATATGCGGTCGCTGAAATATGGACAGTTTCCAAGAATGTCTTTTCCAATACATTCTTTGGTAAACTATATCCTAGACTTAACTGTCTAAATTTAATAAAATCATTGTCCTCAACAAAATGTTCTGCTATTCCACCAGCGCCTGCTATCCTGCCCCAATACCCCTGTAAATTTTCGGGAGCAATAGTTGTTGTAAATGCTCGATTTGTTGCGGCATCGATTCCAGAAACCATCAGTCCATTTTCCCTGCCTTCTAGGGTCTGTTTATGAAGTCCATTTGTTGTAAGTACGGCGTTAGTACCTGCAAATATCTGTCCTCCAAATTTTCCATCTATCAAAAAACTCAACCTAAAATCTTTATAGGTAAAGGTATTGGTATGACCAATACCTGTTGGTGAAACCCCTTGCCCTAATATCTTTCTTTCACCAATTACCGCCAAGGGAACACCATTGGAATCCATTTCATAAAGAATGTTTCCTTTAGCATCCTTAGTGTAGGCGTTTCCATATAACGTGCCAAAAGGTTCTCCCACTATTTGCGCGACTTCTATATTGAGTGTTCGAGGTAATCCTATAGAGATATAAGCATTATTATCATTGGTTGCTAAAATTGTTCCTGTATTGTGTGAGACATTAAAACTAGAATTCCATTTAAAGTCTTTAGTTTTAATTAGAGTTCCAGAAATTAATAACTCAACCCCCTTGTTTTCAAGAACTCCAGTATTCGTTAAAACACTTGTAAAACCAGAAGTAGAAGAGATATTTACAGGAACAATATCATTGACTGTTTCATTTTTATAATATGCAAAGTCTAAAGCTAACCTGTTATTAAAAAATCGAGCATCGAAACCCACTTCAAACTCATTTTTACTAAAGGCCACCAAATTGGCGTTTGGCACCTGTTCTCCATTAATCTGCACCAATTCTTGCTCTTCATGATCAGCAAAAAAATCATATGTTAAACTCAGTTGATATGCTTTATCAACTCCACTAGCAACTGTAGAATAACTTCCCCTAAATTTTAGAAAATTTATAAAATCGGGCATTGTCAAAGCATCAGACAGCACCAAACTTGCATTTACCGAAGAATAAAAATCATCATTCGGTGATTTCTTTCCTGGAAACGACAACGTGGAAAACCAATCATTCCTGCCGGTAAAATTAAGATATGCCCATCTATTATATGAAAATTCAGCAGATCCATAAACGGAACCTATTTTTCTTTCACTAAATATTTTCGAGGGTGTTTGAGATTCTGTATTATTTACATTTTCTAACCCAGGAACAACAAAAAAGAGTCCTAAATTTACTAATTCTTGGTCCTTAACATAATTGCTATTGGCCCCTACAAAAGCATTTACAGAAAATTCATCATTTATCTCTTTTTCTATACCCAATATTGCATCTGTATCAATTTGGGTATAACTAAATTTTTGTTTCCAAATAGCCCCTAAAGGATAAAACCCTGTACCCCAAGGCCACACTCGTTCTCTTTTAATAGTATAATGATCTATGCCCGCTCTAACACTTAGGTATGCCCAGTCTGTAAAATCATAACGCAATGATGCCGATGTTATGACTCTCTTTTTCTTATCGTCATTCCTATAATTAAACGCTGAAAAATAAGGATTAACAAAAAAAGGGTTTGCAGAAAATATACGCTCTGTACCATCGGCATTGGCTCCAGGATCCATGGTTCTTACATCAACATTTGGCGATAAGTTTCCTACTGTAAAACTTGTATTAAAAGGTGGGGAGGAGAGATTCGGCCTGTTATGGACATCTTCAATAATATATTTTGCTTTTAATTGTGCCGTTAATTTTTTAAACAAAACAGCCCCAATATTTAAGGACATTGATTTTCTTCCTAAATTTGAATTGGGTATAATATCTTCATTTTTTAAATTGGTAGCAGAAAATCTATAATTTAAATTATGGTGTCCTCCTGCCAATGACACCGAATTAATATAGGTATTTACAGTTCTATAAAAATGGTCCCAATTGCTTCCAACATAACTATAGGGCCTTTCAACACCATCCCATTGCACCACCATAGAACCATCCAGTTTTTCTCCCCAAGAAGAGCGAGATGCAACTTTAGCCTCCGCCTGATTTACGGGCTTTCTGCCAAAAACTCCTTGCCCGTATTCTGTTTGAGTATCTAACAATGAGGTATCTAAATCATTAAAAGTAAATGAACTACTCACTTCTACAGTAAGCTTTTTGAGCCCCTTACCTGTTTTAGTGGTAATAACAATAACACCTCCTGCTGCGCGAGAACCATACAATGCAGATGCTGCTCCACCTTTAAGCACACTTATCGATTCTATCTCTTCTGGGTTTATACTTGATATGCCATCCCCTCCGTCAAAACCTCCCCATTCACCAGCAGAACCATTGGTGTTGTTTCCTATCGGGATTCCATCCAAAATATAAAGCGGCTGATTATAGCCATTTAAAGAGCTAGCACCACGAATAATTACACGACTAGAACCCGCTGCTCCAGTTGCATATTGTGTAATGTTTAATCCTGCAATTTTTCCTTGTAATGCATTTATGGCATTCGTCTGCTTAACTGCTGAAAGTTCTTCACCTTCAACTTCAGTAATTGAATACCCCAGCCCCCTAACTTCCTTCTTTATATTCAAAGCGGTAACAACTACTTCAGACAACTTTTCCGTTTCTTCTATTAAAGATACATTAATAATCGTTTGCTTGTCAACTCTGATTTCTTTTGCTGCAAACCCCACAGATGAAAATTCTAAAATCGCAACACCTGAAACAGAAATATTATAGCGTCCCTCAAAATCTGTAGAGGTTCCATTAAAGCTTCCTTTTTCCAAAACATTAACTCTAGAAAGCGGAACACCGAACTTATCAATTATTGTTCCATGAACTTGTACCTTTTCTATAACCACTTCTTCCAAATCATTATTCTCATTTAAAGAAAAAGCAGAAGTACTCTTATTCTTTAAGGAATCTATTTTAAGTAAAATCTGCTTTCCAACGATTTCATAAACAATATCTGTATCAGCAAAAACAAGGTTTAATATATGTATCAAATCCTTTTCTACTGCTTTAAAAGAAATTTTACGTTGCATGTCAACTTCAGCATTCATGTAAAAAACCTTAAAAGCAGTCTTGTTCTCAATTTCGTTAAAAACTTGTTCAATGCGGACGTCATCAAACTCTAATGAAATGTTTTCGTTTTGCGAATAACAATTACTTAGATTTAGGAGGAAATATACTATCACAAAAAGAAAAATCCTTATTTGCACTTATTTAATATAATTTTAGTTTCATTATTAAACCAAATATAATCTATATTTTTTATTAAAAAAAAAGAGCTCACTTTAAAATTACGAATTAATTTATAAAGTATTTTTGAATAGAATCGTTTTCATTCAACTCAAAAATATATTTTCAAGACTAATTTCAATCATTCTGTAATCATAAAATACCCTCCAATTATAAAAAATATAATATAGGGTAAACCCTGTTTTAAGTGAACACATTATGGATGATAATAGGAATCCTAAAAATAAAAATAGAATGCAGCTGTATTTCTTTTATTAAAAATAAATAGTAAAAGCAGCATTGAAAATAACTAAAAAATAAAAACCAAAAATCATGCGATCAAAAAATTATTTTTTCTTCTTATCTTTTATTTTGTTTTTGGGGATTCCCAATAAAAGCTATTCCCAAGATTGGAATACCTTTGCAAATGTAAGCTACTTCGCAAAAGCCAACTTAGAACTTGAATTGCATGCTGAAAATAAAAACCGCGTTGTTTTTATGGGAAATTCAATTACAGAAGGTTGGGTTCAGTTAAGTCCAAGTTTTTTTAAAGGTAGGGATTATATAAATAGAGGTATTGGAGGGCAAACTACGCCACAAATGCTTTTACGATTTAGACCCGATGTAATTGATTTAAAACCAAAAGTTGTTATTATCCTTGCAGGCACCAATGACATTGCAGGAAATACAGGATATACATCTCTAGAAACAATCATAGGCAATATTAAATCGATGGCAGAAATTGCAGACTCTAATGGCATTGAAGTAATAATCTCTTCTATTTTACCTGCAATAGAGTACTTGTGGAAACCAAATTTAAAACCATCAATAAAAATCATTTCAATTAATAAAGCTCTTAAATCGTATGCAGAAAAGAATGATTTTATCTATTTGGATTATTTCTCAGCAATGGTTGATGACAAAGGCGGATTGAAGGTGCCGGAATACACTGCCGCAGACGATCTTGTCCACCCAAATAGGGCAGGATATTTAGTGATGGAAAAATTAGCAGAACAAGCCATTAATACCGCATTAAAAAATTAATTTATACAATGAAAAATAAGTATCAATTCTTCATATTTATCTTACTACTTAGTTTACAATTTAATTCGTGTACGTCAGAGGGCACAAACACCTTAAAATTGAACTCTCTTTTTTCAAATCACATGGTGCTTCAACAAAACGAAAAAGTAGCTTTTTGGGGCACAAGCTTACCACAGGAAAAAATTACAGTAACTGGAAGCTGGGGTGAGAAATCAACATGTTATAGTGACGAAAAAGGAAATTGGAAACTTAATTTAACTACGCCAAAAGCTGGTGGTCCATTTGAAGTACGTGTTATTAATAAAGATTCAAGTCGTTTATTTGAAGATGTCATGATTGGTGAAGTTTGGTTAGCATCCGGACAATCTAATATGGAAATGGATTTTGATTATTGTTGTAATACAACTGATCGCGCTGAATTAGAAATTGCAATTGCTAATTTCCCTAATATACGAATGCTGAAAGTAGAAAGGCAACTTAGCACATCTCCTACTCATAATTTTGAAGGAAGCTGGGAAAAAGCAATTGGTAAGAATATTACTAAATTCAGTGCTGCTGGATATTTTTTCGCGAAAAAAATACACACAGAATTAAATGTTCCTATCGGAATAATAAACGCAAGCTGGGGAGGTACTCCTGCCGAATCATGGACAAGCAAAGGAAAACTAAATACTTTAGATTTTTTGAAAAAAAACATGAAGTCTTATGATCAGTTAGTAAAAGGATCTATTAAATCTGAAAAATGGTTTTCACAATTTAAATCTATAAAGTCACCTTCTGATGTTTGGTATTTATTTATTGAAGACCCCAGTGGTTTTCCTGAAAAATGGAATCTTTTAGATTTTGAAGATAGTTCATATATTACAGCTGCTTTCATTGATAAAGATTGGGAACAAATAGAATTGCCAGGAACGTTTGATGATATTTTTAAAACCAATGATTTTGATGGCGTTATTTTATTTAGAAAAACATTTGAACTCTCTGAAATCAAAGGTGACTACCATTTAAAATTAGGTCCAATAAGTGACATGGACTTCACCTATGTAAATGGGCAAAAAGTAGGAGCGAGTTTAGGGAAAATGAGTGGAAAAGATAAAGTTTATAAAATACCTAAATCACTGCTTAAAGTTGGTGGGAATAATGTCATAATAAGAGTAATCAATCAGTATAAAGAAGGGAAAGTAGGTTCGATAACTTTAAGTTCTTCAATGGATGATGACAAATCATTAGATGGTAAATGGAATTATAGAGTATCTGCAGAAGTTTTCAAACAACTAGATACTCCAACTTGGCCATATTCTGCATTTTATTTATATACTAAACAAGATATAGATTTCTCAAAAAGACCACCAGTTGCAAGTTTTACTCAGTTCTCTGAATCATCTCTTTTTAATGGTATGATACATCCATTAATTCCGTACACTATTAAAGGTAGTTTATGGTATCAAGGAGAAGACAATGTGCCAAAGGCAAAACAATATGAAACTCTCTTTCCTGCAATGATAAATGATTGGCGAGAAAGATGGGAGTCAGATTTTCCTTTTTATTTCGTACAAATTGCACCTTTTCACAATTATAACGGACTTTCACCTTCATTACGAGACGCGCAAAGAAAAACTTTAAAGGTCAAAAAAACAGGTATGGTTGTTACCTTAGATATTGGTGAGAATGATGATATTCATCCTTCAAACAAACACGATGTTGGAAGCAGATTGGCTGGCTTAGCATTGGCAAATGATTATGGTAAATCAATAGTTTCCTCTGGACCATTATACAAAAGCTTTGAAATTACTGGAAATAAATTAATGCTCGAGTTCGAATCGATTGGAACCGGATTAGTATTAAAAAAATTAAAATTACCTGAATTTGAAATTGCTGGAGCCGATAAGAAATATGTGGTTGCAAAAGCAAAAATTATAGGTGACAAAATTCAGCTATCTTCATTTTCTGTGCACAAACCAAAGCACGCAAGATATGCCTGGAAAGATACTAGCACCGCTACTTTATTCAATAAAGAAGGGTTACCAGCATCTTCTTTTACGACAGAATAATCGCCTAAATTTTAAACGGTATTCGCAATAATAGCTTCTACTACTTCTGGATTTAATAAAGTAGACGTATCTCCTAAGTTTGATATATCATTGCACGCGATCTTGCGAAGGATGCGACGCATAATTTTACCAGAACGCGTTTTCGGCAAACCTTCAGTAAATTGGATTTTATCTAATTTAGCTATCGGACCAATATGCTCTGTAATAATTTGATTGATTTCTTTTCGTAAATTATCCTGCGACCTATTCTCACCCGTATCTTTTAGGATGACATAACCATACAATGCATTTCCTTTTACATCATGCGGAAAACCTACTATTGCAGATTCGGCTACTGCTGGATGTTCATTAATTGCATCTTCAATTGGTGCAGTTCCTAAATTGTGGCCAGAAACAATAATAACGTCATCTACTCTACCTGTAATTCTATAATAACCAACCTCATCTCTTAAGGCTCCGTCCCCAGTGAAATAGTTATTTTCATAAGCAGAAAAATAGGTGTCTTTGTAACGCTGGTGATTCCCCCAAATAGTTCTCGCCATACTTGGCCAAGGAAATTTCACACAAAGGCTTCCCTCTACCTGATTCCCTTTTAATTCCTTTCCGTTCGCATCCATCAATGCCGGCTGTATTCCTATAAAAGGCAAAGTTGCATAGGTGGGTTTTGTTGGAGTAACAAATGGAATTGGCGTAATCATGATGCCCCCTGTTTCGGTTTGCCACCAAGTATCTACGATCGGACTGTTCTTCTTACCTATATTGTCATTATACCAGTGCCATGCTTCTTCATTTATGGGTTCTCCTACAGAACCTAATACTTTTAAAGAAGACAAGTCATAGGTATCTACAAACCCTAATCCTTGCTTCGCCAATGCTCTAATAGCAGTCGGTGCTGTATAAAATTGATTCACTTTATGCTTCTCTACAATATCCCAAAAGCGTCCATAATCTGGATAACTAGGCACACCTTCAAAGAGTAAGGTTGTCGCACCATTTAATAAAGGACCATATACGATGTAACTGTGTCCTGTAATCCAACCGATATCGGCAGTACACCAATATACATCATTGTCTTTATACTGAAATACGTTCTTAAAAGTATATGCCGTATACACCATATACCCTGCAGTAGTGTGCACCATGCCCTTCGGCTGTCCTGTTGACCCAGAAGTATATAAAATAAATAAAGGGTCTTCTGCATCCATTATTTCAGCTTTACAACTGGTATCAGCTGCATCTAAAAGTGGTTGCAGCCATTGGTCACGTCCTACTTTCATTTGAATTGTCGAATGAATTCTCTTTGCTACTAAAACTGTTTCAACACCTTCACAGGTTTCTAAAGCTTCATCTACAATCCCTTTTAAATCTATTGCCTTTTTCCCACGATAAGAGCCATCACTCGTAAGTACCATTTTACAGTCAGAATCGTTAATCCTAGTAGCCAATGCTGTAGCTGAAAAACCAGCAAATACCACCGAATGTACTGCTCCAATTCTGGCACAAGCTAGCACAGAAATCGCCAATTCTGGAATCATAGGTAGATACACACAAACCCGGTCTCCTTTTTTAATCCCTTGTGACTTTAATACATTTGCAAACTGGTTGACTCTTTCGTGCAATTGCTTGTAACTTATGTGCTCTGCAGGCTCAGAAGGATCATTTGGCTCAAATAAAATAGCAGTTTTATCTCCACGGGTAGCTAAGTGCCTATCAATACAATTTTCAGTAATATTTAATTGTGCTCCTTCAAACCACTTTACTGTTGGCTTTGAAAAATCCCAACTTAAAACCGTATCCCATTTTTTATGCCAGACAAAATGTTCTTCTGCAATTTCCTCCCAGAAATTTTCAGGTTCTCTGATAGATTTTCTATATACTTGAAAATATTCTTCTAAATGTTTGATATAATAATTACTCATGTATTTGTTTTTAAAGAAGTCATAAATTAATTGTCCGCATTCTTGGAGCTTACTTCAACTACCAATCGATACTTTTGTCAATAAACTGAATTAAACTTTCTGCCATTTCTTCGTGATCTTGAATAGAAGGATGAGCTGAAGCAGGGATATAGGGCATAAAATGTGTGTACATCTTATGGTCCTTTAAATTTGTTACAGCTGTTTCAATATACACCCTCCATTTAGAACCTTCTTTCACAGCATCCATACTGCCAAGAGCGTTGATAATATGTGCATTTGGATACTGCTTTCGAAGTTTTGCTATAAACTCTTGATACGCATTAATTAGATACGCATCATCAGGTGCCTTATTTCCAAAACGTCTTTTAAATTCAACATGCTCTGGTAATTTCACTAACCACGAGTCATTTTGAAATAAATTAACCACCACCACATCGGGTTGATAGTTTTTGAAATCCCACAAACTCGCAGCATCCGTAGGGTCTAATCTATTATATATTTCTGGCATAATTAAGGGATCCCAGCTAATTGTTATCCCAATACCACTTTTGCAAATACATTGGTATGCAGCCCCATAATTCCTAGCGGTAATCGCCGCATAACTCAAGTAATTATTGGTATATGTGCTGTCTGGAGAATCACCACCTGAAAGGTCTTCTATAGCATACCCTGCTGTAATAGAATTTCCGTAAAATTCCATTTTCTTTTGATTGTCTCTCTTTTTAGGAATTATCTTCCCACCAGAATTTATTTTAAAGCCATAAAAATAAGTTTTGCCTTTGCTCCATTCCGTTCTTTTAAAAATTTCAAGGGTGTGTTTGCCAGCGGACATATTAGAGGCCAAATCATAGTATTTTTTAATACTATCGGGTCTTATAATCGCAACAAGTGCATTGTCAATTATGATATTATAATAGTTATCTCCTAAACTGTCTTGCAAGAGCGCTTGAATAGATGTACCCTCAAACTGGACCTTGACCGAGGTCCCCGACCAATGCAATTCTGCGGCTTTATTTTTAGGGGTTGCGATCCTACCAGAATATTGAATTTCTGGATGAGTGAAGTCTATAAATACTTCATTTTGTCCTACACAACCCATCAAACCGAATAGCAGCAAACCTAATAGTTTATAAATTTTTATCATATCTCGTTAAAGCACTAAAATACATAATTTTAATGTGTTGCTTCTCCAGCATTGCTTGGAATTCTAATATTTTCTACAAGATCTTGAACCGCTTGCGGTGGTGGTGGTGTGAATTTCATTATTACGATTGAAACTATAAAATTTAACAGCATCGCGACAGTACCAAATCCCTCTGGTGAAATACCAAACCACCATTCTGCTTTCGTCCCTCCACCAAACCAACCAAACTTAAATTTAGTCATGTAAAAAAGCATGGATAAAATTCCGATAATCATTCCTGAAATCGCACCTTCCTTATTCATTTTCTTATAAAATATTCCTAAAATAATCGCTGGGAAAAAAGAGGCGGCGGCCAAGCCAAAAGCAAGGGCAACCGTGGCGGCGACAAATCCAGGCGGATTAATTCCAAAATACCCCGCAACACAAACAGCTACCACTGCAGCCAAACGTGCCGCAATAAGTTCATTTTTATCCGAAATTTTCGGGTTTATTATTTTCTTTATTAGATCGTGCGAAACAGAGGCTGAAATCACCAATAACAATCCAGCAGCTGTAGATAGTGCTGCGGCCAATGCACCAGCGGCTACCAATGCAATTACCCAATCTGGTAGTTTTGCAATTTCTGGGTTTGCCAGCACCATAATATCGTTGTCTACAGTTAATTCATTTACTTGCTCATTTGCTACATACTGTATCAAACCATCATTGTTTTTATCTGTGAATGAAATAAGTCCTGTAGTCTCCCATTTTTTAAACCACTCAGGCATCGCTGAATAGGGTTGATTAGAAACCGTTTCAATCATATTTGTTCTTGCAAACACGGCTACAGCTGGCGCTGTAGTATATAAAATAACGATTAGTAACAAGGCTATTCCTGCAGATTTACGCGCATCTTTAACACGCTTTACTGTGAAAAACCGAACAATTACATGCGGCAATCCGGCAGTACCGACCATTAGTGCTAAAGTAATCGCAAACACATCCACCAATGATTTTGAACCTTCTGTATACTCTGAAAAGCCCAAAGCAGTGCTCAGTCCATCTAATTTATCAAGCAAATAAGTCCCTGAACCATCTGCTAATTGTGCTCCAAAACCTAACTGTGGTATAGGATTACCTGTCATCTGAATAGAAATAAATATTGCCGGTACCATAAACGCAAAAATCAACACACAATATTGCGCTACCTGCGTATACGTAATGCCTTTCATACCGCCTAAAACCGCATAAAATAGTACGATAATCATCCCGATAATGACACCTGTGTTTATATCTACTTCTAAAAAGCGTGAAAATACCAATCCAACGCCTCTCATTTGTCCTGCAACATAGGTAAAGGATACTATAAGTGCACAAATAACACCAACCAGACGTGCCGCATTCGAATAGTACCGATCTCCTATAAAATCAGGTACCGTAAATTTTCCAAATTTTCGCAAATAAGGTGCTAATAGTAAAGCAAGCAGCACATAACCTCCTGTCCACCCCATTAAGTATACTGCCCCATCATACCCTGAAAATGAAATAATCCCTGCCATAGATATAAATGACGCTGCAGACATCCAATCTGCGGCAGTTGCCATGCCGTTCGCCAAAGGGGAAACACCTCCTCCAGCCACATAAAATTCTTTTGTAGAGCCTGCTCTTGACCAAATAGCAATTCCGATATACAGTGTAAATGTAATTCCGACTAAAATGTATGTCCAGTTTTGAACACCAATACTTCCGAGTAGCAAACTATTCATCATAACCATATTTTTTATCAAGTTTATTCATTAAGTGTACATAGACAAATATTAAAATAACAAAAACGTACATAGCGCCCTGTTGTGCAAACCAAAAACCTAGTTTGAATCCGCCTAATTTAAATTCATTCAGTATGTCTTTAAATATAATTCCAGCACCAAAGGATACGATGAACCATATAAACATCAATATGAGAACATACCGTATGTTCTCTTTCCAATAAGACTTCGCCTTGTTTTTCATCATGCTATTTAAATTTTACTATTCGCTTAAAAAATGTTCTTGGCAATACATAATTAAATTATTCAATGGCACTGCGATTGCTACTTCAGTGTCCATGAAGGGTTTGCTTATAATTTCGATATTTATCAAAGCTTTTGCATATTCCTTTGACGAGATGCTCTTCTTTTTAAATGCAGTAATTAAAAAACTAGCGAGTTCAGAAAGATTTTTAGAAAGTGGTTTCAGGAGCGCTAGCTTTGGAGTATTGGATATTTTATTAAAATTACGATCATTCTCCGACCATATTTCTAGATACGCTAATAAAGCACCGAGGTTGCTCTTAGTTCTATCCTTGCTTAAAAAAACAACTGCTTTTTTAAACCCAACGGCATCTTCTGCATCAACAACACAGGCATCTGCAAATAAAGTCAAAGGAGAGAAAGAACTGTATTCAGTGCCTCCTTTGTTTCTTGAATATACCTTTAACGGTTCACAAATATTAGAGAGTACTTTTAAAGAAGAGATCTCTTTATAATCACTCATATTTCTCAAAAGAAGATCTCGATTTTTGATATGCGTGATTCCTAATGCTTCGAGTCTGGCACTAACTGCTCTTAAACGAAGTTTCATGTTTTCAACATCATTCACTTCTTTTGGCGACCAAAAGCGCTCTGCTATTGCGGCTGTTCTTGGCCAAATACGAGAATCTATAGTCTGTGGCGTTACCAATTCACTCCACATGGTCGCTTCACCTCCTAAAATTAGAGCGCGCTCCTCTTTGGTTAGTTTTGAATTTCCTATCGGGTCTGTAGCATAATGATGTGCAACAGGCAACATTCGATCAATATAATATCCATTAGAAAGCACTGTTTGGTATCCCGCTTTCGCAGCGGCAATAAGGGTTCCTCCTTCTAACATACCTTCTTGAGGGCCTCTCCAAGAATGAATGACAGCTGTTGTTGGCATGTTAGGCGTCATTATTTCATCCCAACCCATTAGCTTTTTACCTAAATTATTTAGTATTTTTTCAAGCCGAATATTAAAATACGTTTGTAAATCATGATTGCTTTTTAGATTATTGGCTATTTTAAATGCTTGGATCTCTTTACTTTCATCCCAATGCTTGCCCTCATTTTCGTCTCCACCAATGTGAAAGTAAACATCCGGGAATAACGGAGTAATTTCCGTAAATAAAGTATTTAAAAACTCGTATGTCCCGTCTTTTATTGGATTTAATGTGGGATTAAAAACACCGGCAAAGCGCTCTATTGAATGGTTGTAACCCTCTTTACTCCCCAACTCTGGATACGCCGCAAGTAAGGCTGATGCATGCCCAGGAACGTCAAATTCTGGAACGACGCGGATGCCTAGATTCGCTGCATAAGCAACTACTTCTTTTAGCTGTTCGTGTGTGTAAAATTGACCGTCTGATGCCAATTTCTGCAACTTAGGGTATACTTTTGATGCCACTCGAAAGCCTTGATCATCTGTTAAATGCCAATGAAACACATTCAGTTTCACAGATGCCATCGCATCTAAATTTCTTTTGATTACTGCCAAAGGTTGAAAATGACGGGCGACATCGATCATCAATCCTCGCCAAACAAATCGGGGTGCATCTTTAATAACAACCCCTGGGAAAAAATAATTCAACTCATTCTTTTGAACTAATTGCAGGAGTGTTTCCAGGCCGTGCATGGCACCAACATCTGTGATTGCTTTTATCTGTACTCCTTTTTCATCGATGTATAAAAAATAGGATTCATCCTCATTAACTGTTAAATTAGAAACGGTGTCAAAAGAAATTTGGATGCTTCCTTTCTTTCCTAAAACGGGCAATCCTTCTTTTATAAAGACACCGCTTCTGTCCGCTAAACGTCTTAAAAAAGTAACTGCTTTTCCATATACTCTGCCCGTGTCTTCTACATTAATGGAAAGCGTAAGATCCTCATGAATCAGAAATTTTTCGCTATTTTCATTGATTTCTTTTGGCCATGGCATCAGACTGTATTTCAGTGATAACTCATTTTGAGCACCTGCTAAAAACGTAATACAGCAACATAGAAACAGTACATATCTTTTCATATTTAAAAATGGTATCGTTTAAAAGCTTCAATCGCCGCATAATCTGCCAAACCTAAATCATTGTATTTTTTTGCTGTCAACCTGTTTCTGTCTTCTACGCGCACCCAAAACTCCCTTGAGTCATCTCCTTGAAACATTACACCATCTTTCTGTGTTTGGTGATAAAATATAGCATGCCGCTTTTTAAGCACTTGGTCAGGACTCATTGGTACTGCCATTTCTATATCATAAGACTCCCACTCATGCCAAGCTCCGCGATATAACCAAACCCAACAGTCTTTCATGTATTTTTTATGTTTTACTTTTTTCAAGGCTGCGAACAGGCTATCTAAACAAACTTTGTGCGTACCATGTGGATCTGCAAGATCTCCTGCAGCATATATTTGGTGTGGTTTTATGTATTCAATTAATTCACACATAATAGCAATATCCTTAGCTGCAAGATTTTTTTTCTTGACCGTTCCTGTTTCATAAAATGGAAGGTCTAAAAAATGTACATAGTCGTCAGTAATCCCCAAATATCTTGTTGCTGCCAGTGATTCACTGCGTCTAATCAAACCTTTAAGCTTCCTGACTTCCAAAGAATCGATTGTGTGATCTAACTTGTTTTGTAAAAATTCAATAATTTCTTCTGATGTTTTACCTGTGGTATCGAAAAACTTAGAGATCTCTGCAAATTTCAAGGCTTCTTCGTCTGATACTGCAATGTTCCCTGACGTTTGATACGCAATATGTACCTCGTGCCCTTGTTCTACAAGCCTGTCAAAAGTACCTCCCATAGAAATTACATCGTCATCTGGGTGCGGACTGAAAATAATAACTCGTTTTTTTTCTGGTGCTGCGCGCTCTGGACGATTTGTATCCTCCGCATTGGGTTTTCCTCCCGGCCAGCCCGTTATCGTTCGCTGAAGCTTGTTAAACATTTTAATGTTTAAATTATACGCTGTTCCCTCCTCGGTTAAAAGGCTAGACATCCCATTATTATTATAATCTTTATCTGTTAATTTCAGAAAAGGAATTTGCATCAACTCGCTCAACCAAACAACGGCCTTCAGTTTTAAACTTTCAGACCAAATACAAGAAGTTACTAACCACGGTGTTTTTACTCTGGTTAGTTCAGCCGAAGCTTCTTTATCTAATATAAAAGTGGTGTTCGTGTGTTCCTGCAAATAGGTCGCGGGTACCTCAGCAGTCATTTCATTTTCAATTGTTTTTTTAAGAATCTCAGATTTACTAATACCCCAACCTAAAAGAACGATTCTTTTTGCGGCTCTTAAGGTACCAATACCCATTGTAATGGCTTTTCGAGGCACATTATCCACCCCAAGAAAAGAGGGTGCTGCATCGATGCGGGTAATGTGATCCAGAGTAATACTCCGAGTCCCTGAATTAAAATGGGATCCTGGTTCATTAAAACCTATATGCCCTGTTCTACCAATTCCTAAAAGTTGAAAATCCAATCCTCCAAGTGCCTTAATCTTCATTTCGTAGTCGACACAATATTGATATACGTCTTTCTTGTCAATACTCCCGTCGGGAATATTGATATTAGTTGGTAATATATCTACATGATTAAAAAGATGCTCATGCATAAAGTAAAAATAACTTTGAATGTTACTCTTATCCATCGGATAATACTCATCTAAGTTAAAAGTAATCACATTAGCAAAACTCAAACCTTCCTCTTTATGCAGCCTCACCAATTCCTCGTAGACTTTTATCGGAGAGGAGCCTGTTGCTAAACCCAAAACACAGGATTTTTTAGCCTTATTTTTATTTCGAATTAAAGTTGCAATCTCTTGGGCAACCAATAAGGATGCTTCCTGAGAAGATTCAAAAATAACATTGTGAATTTTCTCAAAACGCGTCTCTTCAAACTTTCCTGGAGACTTGTATGCAATACTTTTATTTTTTAAGCTAGTCATTCCTATTTGTGTTTATACTATTTTTTTAAAATCTCCAACAACACGTCCAGATCGCAATTCATGAACCCCCTAGTCTGCATTCACCACGAATCTGTGCAGTCGTTTAATATTTAAGAACCCAGCTAGAAGCAATTTGAATACCATTGTCCAACGAACCCAATTTACAGAAACTCCGTTTAAACGCAGAACATTTGGTATAAATCTTGAGGTATCACTTGAAAAATCAGCAGTGAACATAGAGAGCCCCAACAACCAACAGCACGATGTCTTAGCAGATGAAAAAAAATCTTGTGCGTATTTCTCATATTTTTTAGAATCCCAAATTATAATAAGAAGAGGTATTAAAAAAAAGAAAATAATTATGAAATAATCCAATGCACTAGGCGTTCCCATCGTTTCCAATTTTGATATTTAGTGTTCGTACACGCTTTCTTTCTAAACAAATAAAAAAGAAGAAACAGCGAAGCTGATTCTTCTTAATAATAATTCAAAAAAAATAATTGATGAAATTACTTTCTCACTACTTAGTACGCCTATAAAGCTGTTTACCCTATGTTTTCTAAAAAAATTAAAAGCCAGCTAAAAAATGGTCTAGTACTCGTTTTTAATCTTTTGGGGGAAATCGTTTACCAAATTCTTATTACAACCATCAAAAAAATAATTTATGCCGTTCTAAAAAGTGCATCAAAACTTATAAATTATTCATTGCTTAGCGAATACGGTACGCTTTTTCGTTTAGTTGCCCATTCCTTATTAGGAGTATTCCCTAAATTAAATTTTAATTTACCCCCTTTTTGGATATCTTCAAATCGCAAGAAAGTTTTATCATAAGACCTTCCATTTAAATTTGCTCCCTGAATATAAAAATTATTTTTTGAATTATTTACTGCATTAATTTCAAATTCGTTCCCATTTTCCAAATAAATAGTTGCTTTTTTAAATAAAGGACTACCAATTACATATTGTATAACGTCAGCAAAAAGTGAACTAATTATCACTTTAATATAAGAGATAGGTTTTATTATTTTTACAAACCTTAAAATCTTAAATGATGAAGAACAAGAAAAGTGCCAGTGCTTTAATTAGCGA
>Ga0308004_10000367_pt1 | contig 21753 bp, 16 predicted proteins | sample Neamet38_FD_203156 | JGI IMG/M metagenome (GOLD analysis project Ga0308004, IMG submission 203156) | Marine microbial communities from water near the shore, Antarctic Ocean - #38 | ecosystem: Environmental > Aquatic > Marine > Unclassified | place: Southern Ocean | collected 2014-06-06 | reverse complement strand
GGTTGTGATAAGAATCTTTGAATTCTTCTAGCTCTAGCTACTGTTAATTTATCTTCTTCAGAAAGTTCATCCATTCCTAAAATTGCAATAATATCTTGAAGAGATTTATAGGTTTGAAGAATTTTTTGAACTTCTCTAGCCACTCTATAGTGTTCATCTCCAACTATTCTAGGATCTAAAATTCTAGAAGTAGAATCTAGTGGATCAACAGCTGGATAAATTCCTATTTCAGCTATCTGCCTAGATAATACTGTTGTTGCATCTAAATGGGCAAAAGATGTAGCAGGTGCAGGGTCTGTTAAGTCATCTGCTGGTACATAAATGGCCTGTACAGATGTAATTGATCCTTTATTGGTTGTTGTAATTCTTTCTTGAAGATTACCCATATCAGTTGCAAGTGTAGGCTGATATCCAACTGCTGATGGAATTCTTCCTAATAGTGCGGAAACCTCTGAACCTGCTTGAGTAAATCTAAAGATATTGTCTACAAAGAAAAGTACATCCTGACCTTCTTGATCTCTAAAATATTCAGCTACTGTTAAACCTGTTAAGGCAACTCTAGCTCTAGCCCCAGGAGGTTCATTCATTTGTCCGTAAACTAAAGCAGCCTTTGATCCTGGTCCTTCAGGTTTGATAACACCTGAATCTATCATTTCATGATAAAGATCATTTCCCTCTCTAGTTCTTTCACCGACTCCAGCAAATACAGAGAATCCTCCATGTGCTTTTGCTATATTGTTAATCAATTCCATAATAAGTACTGTTTTACCAACACCAGCACCTCCAAATAGACCAATTTTTCCACCTTTTGCGTATGGTGCTAATAAATCAACAACTTTAATTCCAGTTACAAGTATTTCTGTTTCTGTCGATTGATCACTAAATTCTGGTGCAGCTCTGTGTATTGACCATTTTTCTTTTGTTTTAACCTCTCCTCTTTCGTCAATAGGCTCACCTATTACATTCATAATTCTTCCTAGGGTTTCTGGTCCAACTGGAACCTGAATAGGAGCCCCAGTTGCAGTTACTTCGTCTCCTCTTTTTAAACCTTCCGTAGCATCCATTGCAATTGTTCTGACACTGGATTCACCAAGGTGTTGAGCAACCTCTAAAACCAATCTGTTATCTCCATTTTTGCATTCTAATGCTGATAAAATTTCTGGCAATTCTCCATCAAATTTTACGTCTACTACTGCTCCAATGATCTGTGTAATTTTCCCTTTGCTCATAATTATAAACTTTCCGCTCCCGATATGATTTCAATTAGTTCTTTTGTAATAGCTGCTTGACGACTTCTATTATACTCAATAGTAAGCTTGTCAACCATTTCACCTGCGTTTCTAGTTGCATTGTCCATTGCACTCATTCTTGAACCTTGTTCGCTAGCTGAATTTTCCAACATTGCTTTAAAAATTTGTGTAGAAATATTTTTAGGTAATAAATTGCTTAAAATTTCATCCTCATCAGGTTCAAATTCATAATTATCTTCAGGAGTATTTTCTTTTACAACAATTATTTTTAAAGGAATTATTTGTTGCTCCTGTGGTATTTGGGTGATTACATTTTTAAATTTATTGTAAAAAATTGTGCATACATCAAATTCTAACGCTTCAAAATTTTCTAATATCATTTTTCCTACTTTTTCTGCATCTAAATAATTAATAGTTTTTGAATCTTTAAATGATAATTTTTCAATAATAATGTCTTTGTAAAGTCTTTTTAACTGATCATAACCCTTAGAGCCTACTGTTATAATTTTTAAAGTTTTTCCTTCATTTAAAATTTTTTCGAAATAGGCTTTAGCTTTTTTAATAATACTAGTATTAAATCCACCACATAGACCTCTGTCAGATGTTAAAACTACACACAAATGTACTGTTTCTTTACCAGTACCAAAAAGTAACCTTGGAGCATTCTCTTTATCAGAAATACCACTAGTTAAGTTAAGAATAATATTATTCATTTTTTCTGCATAAGGTCTTCCTTTTTCAGCATTTTCTTGTGCTCTTTTAAGTTTAGCCGCCGCAACCATTTTCATAGCTTTGGTGATTTTTTGTGTAGACCTTACACTTACTATTCTTTTTTTTAAATCATCTAATGTTGCCATATTTTATGAATTAAAGTTTTTCTTAAGCTCTATTATTAATTCTACTAGTAATTTTTCTTTATCATCCTCAAGTTTGCCTGAACTTAAAATAAATTCTAAAATTTCTGGTTTTTCAGATTTACATTTTTCAATAACTTTAATTTCAAATTCAGCTATGTCTTTAAGTTCTACATCATCCAAATAACCTTTAACTCCACAGAAAACAGAAATTACTTGTTCTGCAACAGTCATTGGTGAATATTGTTTTTGTTTTAGAAGTTCAGTCAACTTTGAACCTCTATTTAAAAGTTTTTGTGTAGATGCATCTAAATCAGATCCAAATTGTGCAAAAGCAGCCATTTCTCTATATTGTGCAAGTTCCAATTTCATTGATCCTGAAACTTTTTTCATTGCTTTTGTTTGCGCTGCAGATCCAACTCTAGAAACTGATAAGCCTACGTTGATTGCTGGTCTAATTCCCTGGTTAAATAATTCTGTTTCAAGAAATATCTGTCCATCTGTAATTGAAATCACGTTAGTTGGAATAAATGCAGATACGTCCCCACCTTGTGTTTCAATTATTGGAAGAGCGGTTAGTGACCCTCCACCATGCTCATCACTAAGTTTAGCAGCTCTTTCTAATAATCTACTATGTAGATAAAATACATCTCCTGGGTATGCTTCTCTTCCAGGAGGCCTTCTTAATAAAAGTGACATCTGTCTATAAGCCACAGCCTGCTTAGATAAATCATCATAAATGATCAAGGCATGCATACCGTTATCTCTGTAGTATTCTCCCATTGTGCACCCTGTATAAGGTGCTAAGAATTGAAGTGGCGCTGCATCTGAAGCTGTGGCAGCTACAATTGTTGTGTATTCCATTGCACCAGCTTCTTCTAAGGTTTTTTGGATTTGTCTAACTGTAGATCTCTTTTGGCCTATAGCAACATAGATACAATAAAGTTTTTGTTTCTCATCACCTGACTCATTAATTTTTTTTTGGTTAATTATTGCATCGATTGCAACTGCAGTCTTTCCAGTTTGTCTATCACCAATAATTAACTCACGTTGTCCCCTTCCAACTGGCACCAAGCTATCAATTGATTTCAAACCTGTTTGCATTGGCTCACTAACAGATTGTCTTGGAATAATTCCAGGTGCTTTTACTTCAACTCTACTTCTTTTCACAACCTTATCTAAGGCACCTTTGCCATCAATTGGAATTCCTAAACCATCAACAACTCTACCTAATAATTCTTTTCCAACAGGGGTATCAACGATGCTTCCTGTTCTTTTAACAACATCACCTTCTTTAATTTTTCTATCATCTCCAAAAATTACAACTCCAACATTTTCACTTTCTAAGTTTAGAGCCATTCCTTTTGATCCATCAGCGAATTCAACCATTTCTCCAGCCTGAACATTGTCTAGTCCATATACTCTAGCAATACCATCACCAACTGATAAAACTTGACCAACTTCAGTTACTTCCACCTTATCACCAAATTTTTTTATTTGCTCTTTTAATATTTTTGTTACTTCTGATGGGTTTATATCCATTTATGCCTCTATCATCCTATTTTCAATTTGTTGTAATTTATTTTTAATAGAAGTGTCCACCATCGTGCTTCCAACCTGCACAATCAAACCTCCAATTAAACTTGTGTCATGCGTATAGTTTAATTTTATTTTTGAACCAAAGTTCTTAGTTAATTCTTCTTTAATGTCATTAACCTCATTTTCATTTAGATTTTTTGCAGAAATTAACTCTGCTTTTAATTCTCCTCTTTTAACAGAACAAGTTTCAAGAAAATTTTTTAATATTCTGCCAACATAGAAAAATCTTCTCTTTGATATTAAAAATCCTAAAAATTTAGTTAATAATTTGTTTAACCTGTATTGATCTGAAATTTTTTTTAACACGTTTAGCTGGTCTTCTTTTTTATTTGTTGGATCCTTGATTAAAGATCTAAAGTTTTCATTCACTATAATTAAATTAACAATAGAAATTACATGATCCTCAATTACGTCAAGTTCATTGCTTTCTTTAGCTAACTCATAAAGTGCTAGTGAGTATCTATCAGCAGAAGTTTCTGAAAAACCTTTATTTTTGCTCAATTTACTAATTTCATATAAATAATAAAAGACTTATTAAAATTTGGTTCTAAATAACATATGACCCTAGTCTGTTCAAGTCACAGACTGTCTTATATGCTTATTTTTTGCTATTAATTGAAGTTTATTGGGTCAACATCAACTGTTAGTTTTATTCCTGTCGAAAATTTAAACTTTTGCATGATATTTGCCAAAGAAGTCTGCATTTTTAAAGACTTTTGTCCCCTAATCAAAAGCCTTACTCTAAACATTCTTTTTAACCGAAATATTGGAGCATTCACAGGTCCAAGTACTTTGCCTTCAACTACACCCTCTATAAAACTTTTAAATTTATAAGCTTCTTTTTCAAGTTCTATTTCATTGCTACCAGTTATTATTATAGCAATAAATCTTTGGAAGGGAGGGAGATTATTTTCTCTTCTAATTTCGAGCTCTTTTTCTAAAAATATATCTGGATCTTTATTGGTAATATTAGAAATCATTTTAGTATCTAAATTATGAGTTTGAAAATAAACAGTTGCAGGCTTTCCTGTTCTCCCCGCTCTTCCTGAAAGTTGATGGTATAATTGTAAATTTTTTTCTGCACTTCTTAAATCATGTCCTTGTGAGGATAAATCAATATCAACAACAACAATACAATTTAAATTTGGAAAGTGAAACCCTTTTGAAATTAGTTGAGTACCAATTAAAATTTGAATTTCATTATTTATAATTTTTTTTAAATTTTCTAATGAACTTTTCTTATTCATAGTATCACTAGAGAAAATCAAAGTTTGTTTTGTGGGGAAAAGCTTTTTTACTTCTTCTGAAATTCTTTCAACACCTGGTCCACTAAATATAAAATCACACTTACCTTCTTTTGAGCAATCTCTATTTAATAAAGCTTTATAACCACAGTAATGACATAGTAAACTTTGTTTCTTTTTATGGTATACTAAATTTATTGAGCAATTTGGACATGAATAACTGCTAAAACATTTTTTACATAAAACATGAGGAGAAAACCCTCTTCTGTTTAAAAAAAATAAAACTTGATCCTTTTTTTCTAAATGAATTTTTATTTTTTCTATTATCTCATTCGAGATCCAAGATTGGAAATCTAATTTAGTTTTATTTAAATTAATTATTTCATAATTTGGTAATGACGCATTTAAATATCTTTGATTTAATTTTGATAAACTATATTTACCTTTTTTAATATTATCATATGTTTCAATAGAAGGAACTGCAGTTATTAAGTTTATTGGAATATTTTCAAAGGATGCTCTCAAGATTGCCATGTCTCTTGCATTATAAGTAACACCCTCATCTTGTTTGTAAGATTGATCATGTTCTTCATCAACAATAATCATTCCTAATTTTTTGAAAGGCAAAAACAATGAAGACCGAGCACCTATTACAACTTTAATCAAATCGTTAGCAATGCCACTCCAAATTATTTCTTTGTTTTTTTTAGTTATTCCTGAATGCCAAACTGCAGGCTTAAACCCAAAGAATTCTATGAATTTATTTTGAAATTGTCCTGTTAATCCAATTTCAGGTAAGAGAATTAACCCTTGAAAACCCTTGCTAATTATCTCTTTTAAGGCCTCAAAATAAACCATCGTTTTACCAGAGCCTGTTGTGCCTTGTAAAACATGTACTCTAAATTTTTTGTTTGAAACATTCATTTTTTTTAAACAACTTTTTTGATCTTTAGATAGTTCAATTTTATTTATCTTAATATCAATTTTAAATTGTTCATAAACTTCACTTGAAATGTTTTCAACTGCACTACTACTCAATAATAACAACTTTAAAGCCATACCTTTTGGAATCATATTGTATTCTGAAAACGAATTTAAAAATTTAATAGTATTTTTCTTTAAAGATGGAACGTCTAGTTTTTTTAAAACTTTCTTAATTGTAAAATTTTTGTTTTTTTTTTCAAACTCGTCCCAAACAACTCCTGTCAGATCAGACTTTCCAAATGGAACAATGACATAATCTCCTACTTTAAGTTTTATATCAGAATCATAAGTAAATGGATGATTTAAAATATTAGGTAAAAGAATTGATACTTTCATTTATACTTTTGAGATTATTATTTATTAATTTAATTTGATAAATTCCAAAACTATATTTTTCTCAAACTTACTTTTTATTGTAAAGTTTAAAATACTTATCACTTGTCATTTGTTTTTTTGCTTTTAGGTAATCTGCCATTACATCTACTGAAAAACTGTCACCTTGTAATTTTATAGTTTTAATTTTTATACCTAATTCTAGTGCTCTCAATAATTCTATATCTTCTATTTTTTCAAGTGGAGTTTGTTTACTTTGTGAAAATTTTTTTAAAGTTTCTGGCTTAAAAGAAATTACAGATAGATGCTTATTTATAAATTTATTTTTTTCTTTTAGTTCAAATGGCACTTGAGCTCTTGAAAGGTATAATACCTCATTATTCTTATTCGTAATTACTTTGACTAAGTTTTGATTAATATAGGCTTTCATCTTAATAACAGGGAGAATTATTTCATGTTCTATATTTTTTTTATGAAAATTAATTACTCTGTCTATATGAATTGGACTAACCAGGGGTTCATCACCCTGTATATCTATAATTAAATTATATTTTTTTTTTATCATTTTATAAGCTTCGTATATTCTTTCAGTTCCATTTTTATGTTTTGTTGATGTCAGTATAACTTTTGCATTAAATTTTTTTGCTATTTCAAATATTTTTTTGTCATCACAACAAATTATAACATCATCCAGTTTCTTAGACAGTTTTGCTCTTCTATATGTATGAATAATTAATGGTAAATTATTTATAGGTAATAGTGCTTTTTGAGGCAGCCTAGTTGACCCAATTCTTGAGGGAATTAGTCCAATTACCTTTAATTTACTCATGAGCTTAACCACCCACCATCAATTGTTATATCTTCTCCATTAAAATATTTAGATTTATCAGATAATAAAAAAACTATAAACTCTGATACATCCTCTGGTTCTCCCCACTTTTTGACTGGTATTCTAGATAATGTCCACTTATATAAACTTTTATTTTTTTTAAAATTTTCATAATATGAAGTTTTAATAAAGCCAGGGTTTACCATATTCAATCTTATTCTATTTTGAGCAAATTCTTTTGAAAGGCTCTTTGTTAGTCCAGTTAAAGCAGATTTTGTAGCCGCATATGCTGATAATTCTGAAAAACCAATTTTACCAACTATAGATCCTACATTAACAATTGAGCAATAATCTTTATTATACTTACCTAAATAATTTAAAAACTCTTGTATAATATAAAAAATTGAAAAAAAATTGTTATCAAATACACTATTTAAATCTTTTTTACTTATTTTTAAAAAAGGCTTTCTGAACCGAATACCAGCATTGTTAACTACACCAGTTATTTTCTTTTTATTTTTTTTGGCTTCTAAAAAAATTTTTTTTATCAAATTTATATTATTTGCATCACCAATAAAAATTTTTAAATTTTTATGCTTTTGAAGATTATTCAAATCTTTTTTAGACCTAGTTAATCCATACACAAAAGCACCGTTTTTTAAAGAGGTTTCACATATGGCTTTTCCAATACCTTTACCAACTCCTGTAATAAAAACTGTTTTATTTTTTAAAATCATTTTTAATTTATTACTATTTTTTTTATTGTTTCATTTATCCTTTTAAAATTCTTCATTTCTGAAATTTTTGAATTACCTATTTTTAATAACTTTATATAGCGTGGATACTCACCTACTCTCTTTTTATCCAAAAAAATATTTCTAAACACATCTCTTTGTACTTTTAACTTACCCATTTGATTAGTATGCTTAGTTATGTTTTCTGGTAAACCATACATATTTAGTACATTTTTTACTAAATTAAAATTTTTGCTTTTACCTTCTTTATAAAATATTTCACACAATAAACCAATGCCAACAGCTTCTCCATGTCTTATCTGTTCTTTATATTTTGTTTTTAAAGTCATCTCAATTGCATGTGCAAAAGTATGTCCAAAATTTAAGTTTAATCTTTTATTTAATTCCATAATATCACTCAAAAAGAACTTAATTTTTGTTTTTAAAGATAATGTAATTAATTCACTAATAAATTTAAAATCTCTTTTTAAAATTTTACTTTTTTTGTGGAGCATGATAATTATTTTTTTATCTGATAAAAGACCACATTTTAAAATTTCTGGAATTCCAGCAATGTATTCTCTGTCTGGTATTAAATTAATTATATTTCGTGATATGTAAACTTTGTCTGTGTGATAATAACTACCAATCGAATTAATTATCCCCTTATAATTAATACCAGTTTTTCCACCAACGCAACTATCAACAATTGCTGTCATCGTTGTTGGTATGTGATAGTGAATTAATCCTCTTAAGTATAAACCGCTTGCTAGACCACATACGTCGCCTATCACACCACCACCACAAGAAACAATTACTGATTTTTTTGTAAATTTATTTAATATCAAAAAATCAATTATCTTAAATAATAGTTTTGTATCTTTATTTTTTTTACTACCAGTGACGTACATTATTTTTAAATTTTTAAATGACACTTTCAAATCATGAATAAGATAATTGATAATTTTTTTATTAATATTTCTGTCAATTATTAGAACAATCTTTTTATCATTATAAGTTTTTAGTAAATCTTTAGCTATTGTGGTATATGATTTTTTTTTACTTGTTATTTTCAGACCTTCTCTATCAGGGCAAAAAATTATTTTATGAATTTTGTTATTTATTTTATAATTTATATCCATCGTATGAAGTATTTATAGTGTTCATTATTTGAACGGTAAAGTTTAAAATAATTTTTTTATTAGTATATTTTGTTTTATAAATTTAAAAAAAAATCTAAAATTTTTTAAATATTCATTTTATAATAAGAATAAATTACTTTAATTTTGATTAAATTTAATGTTAAGATTTATTCTTTATATAATTTTTTTTCCATCTTGAGTATTCTTTAAAAAATATTGAAATCTTATTAACAGGTGCTAAGCTTACCCTCACATATTCTGAGATAGGTTTTGGGAAATTATTTCTTATATAAATTTTCTTATTTGATAATTTTTTTTTAAGATCTTCTGTAGCTTTAAAACTTGGTAGCTTAATTAATATTGCATTTGTACATATACCTCCATGAAAAAATTCTTTACTTTTTTTAAGTTTTTCAATTAGATATTTTGCCCCTTTTTTTACATTTTTAACGTTCTCTTTATAAATTTTATGTTTTAATGCCCACATTGCTATCTGATAAGTGAGTGAATTGGTTTCAACTAATGTTCGACATTTAGATACATAATCACATATTTTTTTACTAGATATCATATATCCCAATCTAACACCTGACATTCCCCATGCTTTTGAGAATGTTCTCATTATAATTAGATTTTCATATTTTTTAACATTGTTTAACTCTGAGGATGCCCCAAAGTGATAATACGCCTCATCATATACTAAAATTATATTTTTCTTCTTACATAAATCTAAGATTATTTTTTTATATTTACTGGTGAATTCATATTCAATTGGTAAATTTGGGTTAACAATAAAAATTACTTTAGTTTTTTTGCTAATTAGTTTTTTTAGATCATCTATTTCTAAACTTAAATCATCTTTGAATTTCCATTCTCTAAATTTAACATTATGTAATTTACAAAGTACGTCATACATTGGATATGTTGGTTTCATAATAATTACTTCATCATTTTTTTTCATAAATGAATAAATAATTTGAGACATACATTCTGTTATTCCTTGTGTAATATATAAATTCTCTTTTTTTAATTTATGAAATGAAGCTAATTTTTTGTATAAAGGTGTAATATCAGGTGTTGCATTTATTGCATATCTGGGGATTTCCTTCAAAATTTGATTAAATTCTTTTTGATTATAATGATCAGCTCTTTCATTCCTATCCAATATTATTCCATTTAAAACATCTCTACTTTCTGATGTTTGATATCTCTTGAGAGAAACAATGTGTTTTTTAAACATGTTGATATAATTAAGTGATATTTTCTTTGTAGACTTCTATTAATTTTTTTCCAGAACAGCCAACATTGTTTAAACATTTATTACAAAATAAACCTTTATATTCATCTTTAAGATGTTTCTCTCTTAAAAACTTAAATATATCACCTTCCCATATTTCTTTTAATGAATATTTTCTAACATCACCTATGGACAATTTATTATGAAAATCAGCTGTACAAGCAACCACAAATCCATAAGGGTCTATAACTATTCTATTAAATGGATAAACACATCTTGTTGTAAACTCTTTTGTCTTTAAACTACCTAGAATATTTCCTTTTTTAATTTCCTCAGTTTCATTAAGTTCCATCATACTTCCACCTTGATTGCTAACATCCCTTAAATCAAAACTATCACAAAATGGTTTTATATGTTTATCAATATTATCATGATCTAATTTCGATCTTGAGCTCAAGACAGAACTAACATACACACCCATTTTTATTTTTTTAGAATTTCTATATTCAAAGATCCATTTTAAATTTTCTGTTACTTTGTCAAAATCATCATAGCCATGCACTTCCTCAAATTCTTTTTTATTATTAGCATTAATTGAAAATTTTATACTATCACAGCCAGCATCAATTACAGGTTTGGCTCTTTTAGGTGTTGCTAGTGCTCCATTAGTATTTAAATAAATGTATTCATAACCCAGTCTTTTTCCTTCAGCGACAAAATCAGGTAATCTCTTCTCCATAAATGGTTCTCCAGTAGCTTGCAGAGCTAAATCAGTACATCCATTTTCTATACCCTGTTTCATTAAATTAAATGTTAAATCTGTATCAAGTGAATCATAATGATCAATTTTTGGATTTGCACAAAAAAAACATTTATGATTACACCTATTGTTTATATCTAAGGTTATCTCCCTAGGAAATGGTGGAACAGAAGTGAACAAGGTTGAGTCAGCATCAAAGGTCATTTTTCTTCTATTGTCTAATGACTCTGCCCATTTATTTTTATTTTTATCTAACATAAATAGTAATAACTATTTTATAACGTTCAAATTTTGAACAGTCAATTAAGAACTTTGAAAAGCTCATATCTCTTTCCTGGATTGTCAATATTAGATTTAATTTCTAAGGCTGTTTCTTCTCCATAAAAACTACTCTTTAATTTATTTCCATAATTAAATTTTATTAATATCAATTAAAAAATATTTCAAATAAAATGGTCTAAATGTTTAACCAAAAAATTATTGCTCTTATAACAACTTCATCTAATTATCAAATTTTAATCAATATTAATAAATTGCTATATGGTGAAATTTTAAAAGAGTTTAAAGAATTATACATCATAGACTTGCAAAATCTTATTTTATTTAAAAAAAATAAAATTACTAAAAAAATTAAAACTAAGATAAATAATATAAAGATTTTTAAACCAAATAATTCCTTTGAGTTAATAAGCTTTTTGAAGAAGAAAAAATTAATTGCATTTAATTGTTTAGGAAAAGATTTTTCTACTTTTAAGATATACTATATTTTAAATAAAATTAATTTAACCCAAATTTTACTACTAAACATAGGATATTTAAATAATACTGTAGAGGTAAATAAAAATAATGTAAATAAAAATTATGTTGGAGCTTATTTTTTCTATAAGAGAAAAGTTACCAGTTATATTTTTAAATTTCTTACTATTATAAATGTATTTCCAAAAATCGATTACTATCTTGATTCATCTAAACCTACAATAAATAATATTAATTCTAGTTTTGTTAGAAAAATAGAAAAAATATTTCCAAAAATAAAAATTTCATTCTTTAGGAAGGCAATAAATATTAATAGTCGGAGCTACGATGATTTATCAAATAAAAAATATTTCAATAAAGAAAAGTATTTGGTTTTTATAGATAGTTTTTTTGAACATGGAGATAGATCTGTAAGAGATGGTTTGATTAAAAAAAAAGTTATCATTAATTATTACTCAACTCTTGCAAATTTTTTAAAAAAATTATCTAAAATTTATAACAAAAAGGTTATTATCTGTATGCATCCAAAAAATAATAGTAAATTATTTTTAAAATATTTAAAAAATTTTCCAGTTAAGAAATATAAAACACAAGAAATGATAAAAAAATCTTTTATCGCACTTTTTCATGAATCTAGTTCAATTCTTGATGCCGTTATCCTTAAAAAAAATATTATTATATTGAAATCTGATCTTCTTGGTAATTATTTTTCAAGTAGAGTGAAGCAGTATGAAAAGTTATTGAATTTACAAGCTGTAGATATTAGTGATTATCAATCACTTAAAAAAAGTAAATTAAACTTAATATTAAGTTCCTCAAAACAAAGTAATTATTATATTAAAAATCATTTAAATGCTGATGGTTTAATTCCTGGTTACAGGAAAGTTATAAAATTATTAAAAAAAATAGACAAGGGGTAGATTTTTCAAATTAATACTTTTAACAACTAACTTAGTATAATGAGCCGTTTAGCTGATTAAGTCCTTGCTCCAGGTTTTACTAAATGAATGGAATCTATATAGAGTAATCTAAAATAACTAAGAGTGGATAGCTCTTTTATCCACTGATAGTGCTGCTTCCTTTACAGCTTCAGAAAATGTTGGGTGAGCATGGCATGTTCTAGCGATGTCTTCAGCACTTGCACCAAATTCCATTGCAATTCCTATTTCTCCAATTAATTCACCTGCATGAGGACCAATAATATGCGCCCCTAAAACTCTATCAGTTTTCTCATCAGCTAAAATTTTAACAAAACCTTCTGTTTCATCAATTGCTTTGGCTCTTGAGTTAGCCATAAAAGAAAATTTACCAATTTTATATTTTATATTAGCTTCTTTTAGCTGTTCTTCAGTTTTCCCAATTGAGGCAACCTCTGGAGAAGTGTACACAACTCCTGGGATTAAATCATAATTAACATGTCCTGATTGACCTCCTATATTTTCAGCAACTGCAATACCTTCATCTTCAGCTTTGTGTGCCAACATTGGTCCTCTTATTACATCACCAATTGCATAAACATTACTAATATTTGTTTTAAAATTCTTATCTGTTTTAATTCTTTTCTTTTCATCTAGCTCAACACCAATTTTTTCTAGGTTTAAGTTATTAGTATTTGGCTTTCTACCAACAGCTATTAAAACTACATCACAATCAAAATTAACCTTATTTCCATCTTTATCAGATGTTGAAACACTAGCCCCTTTTGTATTTTTAGTAATTCCCTCTACCTTAGTTTGCATATGAAAATTGATTCCTTGTTTTTTTAAAATTTTCATAAATTCTGTTGATACCTCTTTATCCATCCCAGGTGTAATATTTTCAAGGAACTCAACTACATGAACTTCTGCACCTAATCTTGACCAAACAGATCCCATCTCTAACCCTATATAACCACCACCAACAACAACCATTTTTTTTGGTACTGCTTGTAAAGTTAGCGCACCTGTTGATGATACAATTATTTTTTCATCAAAATTTATTCCTGGTAATGCAACTGGTAGAGAGCCTGTACTAATTACTGTTTTTTCTGTTTTTATTATTGTTTCTTTATTTTGATCATCTAAAACAGAAATTGTACTTGGTGATACAAAACTTCCTGTACCCTTAAAATAAGTAACTTTATTTTTTTTAAATAGAAATTCGACACCTCTGGTTAAAATCATCACTGCCTTATCTTTATTTTTCATCATCTTTTCTAAATTAAGATTTACTTTACCAACTTCTATTCCTATTTTAGAAAAATTTTGTGCCTTATGATAGTTTTCTGAAATATTTAATAAATTTTTAGAAGGAATACATCCAACATTTAAACAAGTCCCTCCAAGTGAGCCTCTAGATTCTATACATGCTGTTTTGAGACCCAATTGTGCCAATCTAATTGCACAGACATATCCTCCTGGACCTCCACCTATTACTACTGCTTGAAATTTTTCTGACATTTAAATATTTAAAAATAACCTTCTTGGATCTTCTAAGTTTTCTTTTACCATCTTTAAAAAAGAAACAGATTCTTTTCCATCAATAATTCTGTGATCATAAGATAAGGCAAGATACATAATGGGTCTAATTTTTATTTCTCCATCCACCACCATTGGTCTTTCAACTATATTATGCATGCCTAAAACGCCAGATTGTGGTAAATTTAATATTGGTGTTGATAACATTGATCCATACACACCACCATTACTAATTGTAAAAGTTCCACCTTGTAGATCTTCTATAGTAATCTTACCATCTCTAGCTTTTTCAGAAATAGTTTTGATATTTTTTTCTATATCAGCAAAAGATAGTTCATCTGCGTCTCTTAAAACTGGAACAACTAACCCTTTTTCAGTACCTACTGCAAAACTTATATTATAGTAATTTTTATAAATAATTTCATCATCATCAATTTCAGCATTAACAGATGGAAAAGTTTTTAAAGCAGCAACACAAGCTTTTACAAAGAAAGACATAAATCCTAATTTAATGCCATATCTACTTTGGAAATCTTTTTGGTTTTCTTTTCTCATTTCCATTATACTGGTCATATCAACTTCATTAAATGTCGTTAATAAAGCAGCATTTTCTTGAGCTTGTTTTAATCTTTTGGCAATCGTCTGTCTTAATCTGGACATTTTAATTCGCTCTTCTTGTCCATATTTAGTTTTTCTCTCAGATGGTCGTGGATTCACTCCCATCTTTCCAATTAAATCACCTTTGAGAACTCTGCCTTCTTTACCAGAGCCTCTAACATTTTCTAAATCAATTTTATTTTCAACAACCATTTTTCTAACTGCTGGTGAAAGTGTTTCGTTATTTTTACCTGAAGCACCAGAGTTGTCTTTGTTAACTTCATTAGTTAATATTAATGGTTCTTCTGCAACAACATCTTTAATAATTTCCTCAACTATCTTTGGTTCCTTTTTTTCGATATCTAAATTAACAATATTATTTTCTCTTTTATCAGGTTGAATTTTTTTTATTTCTTTTTTTTCAACTGGTTGGGTACTATTTTGACTTATTGAACCCAACAAAGCTCCAACCTCAACCGTTTCACCATCTTTTGAATTTATTTCAGATAATATTCCATTTATAGGGGATGGAACTTCTAAATTAACTTTATCAGTTTCTAACTCTACAATTGCCTCATCAGCTTCAACTTTATCACCTGCTTTTTTAAGCCATTTAGAGACTGTTGCTTCAGTAATACTTTCACCTAAAACTGGTACTAAAATTTTTTCAATCATTTTATTCAAAAACCTTTTTAATAATTTCTTGCTGTTGTGAAATATGTCTTTTTGCATATCCTGTTGCAGGAGATGCATCTGGACTTCTTCCTATATAAAAAATTTTATCATTATTAGCGCTAATAGTTTCCAATGTCCATTGTATATAATCTCTTACAGAAAACCATGCACCCATGTTTTTAGGTTCTTCCTGACACCAGTAAAATTTAGCATTTTTTGCATATTTTTTAATTTCTTTAACTAAACTTTTAGCTGGAAATGGATAAAGTTGTTCAATTCTATACAATACTACATCATCTTTTTTCATTTTTTCCCTAGCATCTAACAGGTCAAAATAAACCTTTCCTGAGCATAAAATCACTTTTTTAATTTTTGAACTTTCTTTTAATTTTATAAATCCATTTTCTGCATCTAACGCATGGTCCCACAAAATTCTATGAAAAAATGTTTCTTCATCAAAATCCTCTATATTTGAAACACAATGTTTGTTTCTTAATAAAGATTTAGGTGTCATTATTATTAATGGCTTTCTAAATTCTCTATGCATTTGTCGTCTTAAAGCATGGTAATAATTTGCTGGTGTCGTACAGTTTACTATCTGCATATTGTCATTAGCACATAGTTGTAAAAATCTTTCTAATCTTGCTGATGAATGTTCTGGCCCTTGACCTTCGTACCCATGTGGTAAAAGCATTACCAATCCTGATGATCTCGTCCATTTTCTCTCTCCTGATGCAATAAATTGATCTATAACTACTTGTGCACCATTTGCAAAATCACCAAATTGTGCTTCCCAGATGGTTAATGTATTTGGTTGAACTAAACTATATCCATATTCAAAACCTAAAACTGCCAATTCTGATAAAAAGCTATCTACTATTTCGTATCGTTTTTGATTTTTTGAAATATTATTTAATGGTACGTACCTAGAATTATCCTCTTGATTTCTTAAAACTGAATGCCTTTGACTGAATGTTCCTCTTCCTGAATCTTGTCCAACTAATCTTACAGGATAACCTTCTTCCAACAATGAACCAAATGCCAAAGCTTCAGCTGTTGACCAATCTATACCTTTTCCACCTGATACCGCTGCTCTTCTAGCATCTAAAATTTTAATTATAGTTTTGTGTAAATTTAATTTTTCTGGTGTTGAATTAATTTTTTCAGAAATTTCTAAAAGTTTTTCTTGATTGACACCACTTATACCTCTTTTATCTTTTCCTTTTTCTGGTCTATACCTTGACCAACTCCCCTCATACCATTCAATTTTTGGTTTATAATCTTTTGCATTCTTATATTGATCATCTAGTAAATTTTTAAAGTTGGTTTTAAACTTTGTAAGCTCATCTTCTAAAAGTGTATTTTCATTAACTAATTTATTTCCATAAATCTCTACTGGGGTTGGGTGAGATCTAATTTTTTTATACATTAACGGTTGAGTAAAGGATGGTTCATCTCCTTCATTATGACCGAATCTTCTGTAACAAATTATATCCACTAAAACATCTCTATTAAATTTTAGTCTAAATTCTGTTGCTACTCTTGTCGCATAAACAACTGCTTCTGGGTCATCTCCGTTTACATGAAGTATTGGGGCATCAACCATTTTTGCAACATCAGATGGATATGGTGATGATCTTGCAAACCTAGGACTTGTCGTAAAACCTATTTGATTATTAATTATAAAATGAATTGTTCCACCTGTATTATGGCCTGGTAAGCCTGACATAGCAAAACATTCTGCCACAACACCTTGACCAGCAAATGCTGCATCGCCATGTATTAAAATAGGTAAAACTTTATTTCTTTCTTTGTCTTGGTGAAAAAATTGCTTTCCTCTGGTTTGTCCTAATACAACAGGGTTAACTGCCTCTAAGTGTGATGGGTTATCTGTAAGTCCAACATGTATAGAATTTCCATCAAATTTTCTATCCGATGATGCCCCTAAATGATATTTTACATCTCCTGCTCCCTCTTCTCCAGTTGTTTGAATATCTCCAGCAAATTCATTAAATATTCTTTTATAAGATTTCTGTAAAACATTTGCTAATACGTTAAGTCTACCTCTATGGGACATTCCAATTTTAACTTCTTTAGCTCCAGATTGACCAGCAATTTTAATAATTTGCTCTAGTGCAGGAATTAAGCTTTCTCCTCCATCTAAACCAAATCTTTTTGTACCAACATACTTTGTGTGTAAAAATTTTTCAAATCCTTCAGCCTGAATAAGTTTATTTAAAATTGCCTCTTTACCATTTTTTGTAAATTGAATAGAGTTTTCATCATGTTCAATTCTATCTCTAAACCATTTTCTTTCAGTTGGGTTTGATATATGCATATATTCATAACCAATTGAACCACAGTAAGTTTTATTTAAAAAATTTAATATTTCTTTTACAGTTGAGTGCTCTTTATTGGTTACACCATCTAAATAAATTTTTTCATTATAATCTTCTTTTTTAAAACCATAATAATCAGGATGTAATTCATCTAGATACTCTGTTTTCATCATTCCTAGCGGATCGAGCTTTGCTAGCAAATGTCCCCTTTGTCTATATGCTCTAATTAGTGCAACAGCTCTTATTGAGTTAATATTACTTCTAATTAAAACATTTGATCTAATTGCTGTGTTGCTACTTTCTTTAGTTAATTTTTTTTCATCTTCTTCAATTTTTTTTTGAATTTCATCTATATCAATTTTTTTTTTTTGACTCCATGATGGTCCATTAATTTCTTTTGCAATCATACTCAAATCTTCTGTCATACCATCAAAATATTGTTGCCAACTTTCTGGAAGATCAGAATCTTTATTAATAAATCTTAAATACATTTGTTCAATGAATGCATTGTTAGATTTACTAAGGAATGAAGTTTTTTCGAATTCAAGATTTTTTGTTGATGACATCTATTTTATTAATATAATATCAGAAATGTATTTTTCAATTAGACAATTTATTAAATAACGTTTTACCCAGCTCAGATGGTGATTTTGCAATAGTAATTCCACATTCTTCCATCTTTTTAATCTTATCTTCTGCTCCACCTTTTCCACCCGATACAATGGCTCCGGCATGTCCCATTGTTCTTCCAGGAGGAGCTGTTATTCCAGCCACAAAACCAACCATTGGTTTTTGTATTTTATGATTTTTTACAAATTCTGCAGCTTCTTCTTCAGCAGAACCACCAATCTCACCTATCATAAGGATAGATTTTGTCTCTTCATCATTTAAAAATAAATCTAAGCAATCAATAAAATTTGTTCCATTTACAGGATCTCCTCCGATACCAATACAAGTGGATTGTCCTAACCCATTCTCTGTTGTTTGTGCAACAGCTTCATAAGTTAACGTTCCTGATCTTGAGACTATTCCAACAGAACCTTTTTTATGGATATTACCTGGCATGATTCCAATTTTACATTCATCTGGAGTAATTATTCCAGGGCAATTTGGTCCAATTAATCTACTTTTAGAGTTTTTTAATTTTTGTTTAACTCTTAGCATATCCTGTATTGGTATACCCTCGGTAATGCATACTATAAGCTCAATTGAAGCATCTATCGCTTCAATTATTGCAGCAGCTGCAAATTTTGCTGGTACATAAATCATTGTTGCGTCAGCACCAACTTCTTGTTTAGCTTCAGCTACAGTATTAAATACTGGACGATCAAGATGTTTTTGACCCCCTTTTTTTGGAGTAACACCTCCAACTAAATTGGTGCCATATTCTATTGCCTGTTTAGAATGAAATTCACCATGTTTTCCGGTAAATCCTTGGCATATAACTTTTGTATTTTTATCAATTAAAACAGACATATTATTTTATAGCCTTTACTATCTTTTGAGCAGCATCATCAAGATTTTCTGCAGAAATTAATTTTAATCCTGAATTATCTAATATTTCTTTTCCTTCTTTAAAATTTGTTCCTGCGAGTCTAACAACTAAAGGTACACTAATATTTATTTCCTTAGCAGCATCTACTACTCCTTGTGCAAGGACATCGCATCGCATTATACCACCAAAAATATTTATTAAGATACCCTTAACATTTTTATCTGACAGAATTATTTTAAGTGCGGCAGAAACTTTTTCTTTAGATGCTCCGCCACCAACATCTAAAAAGTTAGCTGGTTCTTTTCCATATAGCTTGATTATATCCATAGTAGCCATTGCTAGTCCTGCTCCATTAACCATGCAACCAATGCTTCCATCTAATTTTATATAAGCAAGATCATGTTTGCTTGCTTCAACTTCTGTGGGATCTTCTTCGTTTAAATCTCTTAATTCCATAATTTCTGGATGTTTGAATAAAGCATTAGAATCAAAATTTACCTTTGCATCCAAGCAAATTATTTTTTTTTCTTTAGTTAAAATTAAGGGATTAACTTCAACCATATTAGCATCAGTACCAATAAACATGCTGTATACTGATTTAATTAGTAGTATTGCTTGCTTTTTTACATCTCCACCTAAATTATAAATTTCAATTATTTTTTCACAATCTACGTCTGAGATTTCATCTGTAATATCTACTTTTGTTGTTATAATTTTTTCCGGTGTATTGTTTGCTACCTCTTCAATATCGATTCCACCTTGATCACTTGAAATGAATGCAATTTTTGAACTAGCTCTATCAACTACACATGATAAATAAAATTCTTTGTCTATATTTGAAGACACCTCAACATATAGTCTTTTAACCTCTCTACCTTCTGGTCCTGTTTGGTGCGTTACAAGGGTTTTGCCAAGTAATTCTTTAGCAGCTATGCTTAATTCCTCTATAGTATTTAAAATTTTTACTCCTCCAGCTTTTCCTCTTCCACCAGCATGAATTTGTGCTTTTAATACAAATTTTTCTGTTTTTAGTGATTTTGCTTTTTCAACTAATTCATCAACTGTAAACGCAAAAACTCCTTCTGGTACAACTGCTCCATATTTTTTTAATACTTTTTTTGCTTGGTGTTCGTGAATGTTCATTCTTATTTAGATAGATCTGGATCTATTTTTGATGCCGCTTCCCACAATGCTTTAACAGCATCTATTGAATTCATAAATTCTTTTTTTTCTTTTTCATCCAAGTTTATTTGTTCTATTTTTTCAACACCATCTCTACCGATTATTACCGGTACACCAGCATAAACATTATCAACGTTATACTCTCCATTCAATTGAACTGCGCACGGAAGTAATTTTTTTTCATCATTTAAATATGCTTCTGCCATTTGCACTCCTGAAGCTGCTGGTGCATAAAATGCAGAACCTTTTTCTAAATATTTAACAATCTCAGCACCACCATCTCTAGTTCTTTGATTAATTTCTTCTAATCTTTCTGATGATATCTTTCCTTCTTTCACTAGGTCTAATAATGGTTTACCTGAAACTTTTGTAAATCTTGGTAAAGGAACCATCGTATCTCCATGACCTCCCATAACCATTGCTTCAATTTCTTTTACTGGAACATCTAATTCTAATGATAAAAATAACTTAAATCTTGAGCTGTCTAAAATACCTGCCATTCCAACTACTTTACTTGCTGGTAAGCCTGAAAATTTTTGAAAAGCCATCACCATAACGTCTAGTGGATTTGTAATGCATACTACAAATGCATTGGGTGCATTTTTTTTAATACCTTCTGCAACTTGTTTGATAATCTTTAAATTTATGCCTAATAGGTCATCTCTACTCATGCCTGGTTTTCTTGGTACACCAGCAGTTATTATTATTACGTCTGAATCTTTTATATCTTCATAATTATCTGTACCTGAGAACTTTACATTAAACCCATCTACAGATGATGATTGAGCAATATCTAGGGCTTTTCCTTTGGCAAAACCAGCTGCAACATCAAAAAGAACTACCTCATCAGCTACTTCTTTGGTTCCTATTAAGTGAGCAAGAGTGCCCCCAATTTGACCTGCTCCTATTAAAGATATTTTTTTCATTTTTCTCCCTATTTCATTGTTGGCATGACAAATTCTGCATTAGATCTTATTCCAGAAGGCCATCTAGATGTTACTGTTTTAAGTTTTGTATAAAATTTAATTCCTTCAGCACCATGCATTGCGCTATCTCCAAATAATGATCTTTTCCATCCACCAAAACTATGGAATGCCATTGGTACTGGTATTGGAACATTAATTCCAACCATACCAACTTGAATTTTACTGGCAAATGTTCTTCCAGCATCACCATCTCTTGTATAAATACTTACTCCGTTACCATACTCATGATCATTAATTAGTTTTGTTGCTTCTTCAAAAGTTTTAACTCTTATAACTGATAAGACAGGTCCAAATATTTCTT
>Ga0308004_10000353_pt1 | contig 22039 bp, 21 predicted proteins | sample Neamet38_FD_203156 | JGI IMG/M metagenome (GOLD analysis project Ga0308004, IMG submission 203156) | Marine microbial communities from water near the shore, Antarctic Ocean - #38 | ecosystem: Environmental > Aquatic > Marine > Unclassified | place: Southern Ocean | collected 2014-06-06 | reverse complement strand
TTAACGACAAAATTTCGCGGCGCAGATATTCGATACGGCGTGGATCCACTCCAGCCGCTTCATAATATTCGTCAACCAAAGCTTCGAGGTCTCGCAGAGGGCCATAAGTTTCTGCACGGGTTAAAGGTGGGGTTAGGTGATCAATTATGACTGCTTGTGCCCGGCGTTTAGCCTGAGTACCCTCGCCGGGATCATTGACAATGAATGGATAAATATGTGGCATCGGGCCCAAAATTACCTCAGGAATGCACGTATCACTGAGTGCTACAGCTTTGCCAGGCAGCCACTCTAAATTCCCGTGTTTTCCGAGATGGACAATTGCTTGCGCTTTCTGATGATGCCGAATCCAAAAGTAAAAAGCGAGATAGTTGTGTGGTGGAACAAGGTCTGGGGAGTGGTAAGTTTCGGTCGGATCAATATTATAACCGCGGGCAGGCTGAACGCCCAGAGTTATATTCCCAAAGCGTAGAATGGACAATTTGAAGCCGCTGATGGGACTCGAACTGTTAACCGGATCTGATGGCCCGAAAAATGGATCGTCTGACGGTTGCCCCCAACGCTCCTCAATACGGACGCGCACAGCATATGGCAGGGCTTGGTAATGCTCGAGATATAGGCTCAGTGGAAGGGTCTCACCACCTTTACGTTTTGCGCGATGGGTAAGCCAATTTGTTGGCCCATCCATTATGCGTTGCATTAATTCTGCACTATCAGATGGGATATCAGAAATATTATACCCGGAACGTGACAGTAAACGTAAGATATCTAAAGTAGACGCCGGTGTGTCCAACCCAACACCATTTGCGAGGCGACCATCTTTATTTGGATAATTGGCCAGCACTAGTGCAACTTGGCGATCTTTCGCTTTTGTTCGTCTTAAAGCCGCCCAATTTGCTGCAAGTTGGGCGACAAACGTTATTCGATCACCACGTGCTTTGTAGGTTGCGATTGGACATTCGGTCGCTGCATCAAAAAAGGCCTCACCTTTGAAGCTCACAGCTCGGGACAGAATACGTCCGTCAACCTCTGGAAGCGCGACATTCATTGCTATGTCGCGAGCTGACAATCCGTTTAGTGCTTCTTCCCAAACTTGCTCAGTCCCGGCAGAAAGGATCACCTGAAATACCGGTGCTTTGGCTGCGGACGGCAGAATGAGTGGATTTTTGGGGCTTGTGTCACCGTGGGGATTACCCACGGCGAAGGAAGTGCAATTCAGAATAACGTCTGGAGGGGCCGCTAGAAATAATTGGTCAAGTGTTGCTACAGATACGGGGTCCTTCAGGGACGCTACAAAAATGGGGAGTGGATTGAGGCCTGCTCGTATAACTGCTTTGACCATCCTGTTGATCGGATTTAGGCCGGCACCTTGAAGTAAAGCTCGATAGAAAATGATTGGTACAACCCCTGCACCCTCATGCCAATTTGACTGCGCCTTTGATAAATCAGAGGTTCCTTCTCCCGGCCAATATACACCCGCCCGCAGAAGGGGCTCGGCCGCTTGCGGAGGATCAGCCAAACCAATCATTGCCCTACAATACCTTAAAAAGTTAACTGCATTTTTTGGACCACCCTCTACCATATAAGCCCACAGTGCATCATAATCTCTATCTGAAACTGTCGAAAACATTCGTAGCTCAGGATCTGGTTTGTCGTCCCCGGGTAGGGCCGCAAACGCAATTCCTGCCACTGCAAGACAGGCCGCATATTGCTCGAATCCGTATTTCCAATAGGACGCACCGCCCAATATACGAGCAACGACTAGCTTGGACTTTGAAGCGCAGGCTTCAATATGGAGGTCGACTGACATGGGGTGCTGCAAGTGCATCATGCTGGCGAGACGCAGTTCAGGTGGATCAGTCATCTCACTTCGCGCAGTTGAAAGCGCCGAAAGTTCAGTGTCGGCCGCTGAAATGAAGACTAGATCTGCTGGTGTTTGACCCAAATCTACAGGCTCTTTGCCTTCATCCACCGACCCGGGTGTCGCGGCTAGCAGGTGCATTGCGATGTTCCAACTTGATAAGCAGGTGGGAATGATGCATTTGCCGTGTTCAAGCTAGCAAAAGCAAAAAAGGGCGTGATATGAATTATAAAGAGATGGGCGGCATTAAAGGTGGTCGCAACGCGCCTAGCCACCATGAACACAATGCCAAGGGCAGCGACAAAAATCCTTTTGGCAAGGCTGAAACAAAAGCGGAATTGTTGGCGCGTATGAAAGTCGCTGCAGATAAGCGCAAAGCTACGAAATAACGTCATAGCTTTTTACTCATGTAAATACTGCTGGGTACGTTGGTATAATCGCCAAATGGCCCGCAGAGACAGAACCCGTGCCTTTCGTACAGCCTGCGTGCTGCATGCAAGACACTGCCAGTTTCCAACTTCAGAGCAGATAAGCCTAGTTCTAAAGCTTGATCTTCTAGGCGCCTTAAAAGGGCGTTGGCAATCCCTTGGCCCCGGGCTTTCGAATCCACAAACATAGATTTCAGTTCGCCATAATTGTCTTTTTCGGCCAACGCACCGGTCCCCAATATCGTCCCAGCAACTCGGGCCGTAAAAAAATGTATATTGTTTTTGCATAAATCATCGACCGACAAATAGAAATTGTCTTCCGGGGGAAAAAGAGACTGCATCAGGGCATGACTGGCCTGAAGCAGGGCTGTCGCTTGAGGATCGTGTGGGTCTGTGCGTTCAACAATCAACATGACAAAGTTTAACGAGGATCAACGTAAGCATGTAGGGCAGCTTCGATAGCTGAGCGATCAAGGCCTACTTGTCCGATAACAACTAAACGTGTGACACGCGGGGCCGATCCAAATGGTTGGTCAAAGTAGGTATCAACCCGAGGGCCGACGGCCTGTAGCGTCAAACGCATTGGCTTTCCAGAAATAGCAGCGAAGCCTTTGAGGCGCAGAATGTCGTTATCACGGATAATGTTTGAAACATTATCGCTGAAAGATTTTGCATCATTAACTTCACCAAGTTCTATCACAAAACTTTCAAAATCATCATGATGGTGGTCGTGGTGATCATGATGGCCGCTTTCATCTTTATGGTTATCATCGTGATCGTGTCGGTGGTGAACTTCGTGGCGTGCATCGAGATCACCTTCAGCAGCGATGCCTTGGCCAAGCAGGACATCAACTGGTAACCTACCCATAGATGTTTTTAACACTTGGACTCCGTCTCTGGCATTCTTGCGCAAATCATTAACTAGTGCATCTGCCTGGTCGCCGTCGAGTAGATCTGTTTTATTTACTAGGATCATATCTGCGCAGGCAACTTGATCTGCGAACAGCTCGGACAAAGGTGTCTCGTGATCTAAGTTTTCATCTGTCGCACGTTGCGCGTCAACTGCTGCAACCGAATGAGCAAACCTGCCTTCGCTTACAGCTTTACCGTCCACCACGGTGACAACACCGTCAACTGTAACTCGAGTCGATATACCGGGCCAGTTGAACGCGCGTACCAAAGGTTGGGGCAGGGCGAGGCCGCTGGTTTCGATGACGATATGATCTGGCTTATCGTCACGGGCCAAAAGTTTTTCCATTGTTGGAATGAAATCATCAGCAACTGTGCAACAAATACATCCATTTGACAGCTCGACTACGTCTTCTTCTCGGCAAGTTTCATCGCCGCAGCCCTTTAGGATGTCTCCATCCACCCCAAGATCCCCAAATTCGTTGATGATCAAAGCAATTCGCCTGCCATCAGAATTTTCCAACATGTTACGGATTAAAGTCGTTTTGCCGGCGCCGAGAAATCCGGTAATAATTGTGGCGGGTGTTTTAGTGACCATGACAGAGTTCCTTGCGATCAGGCTGGCAGTGTTTTAGGGCGAATAAGGTAGTAGGGAAAGAGGCTGATGTGAAAGATCGATTAACCATATGTGATACATGCGCAGAAATTGGAAAAGACCCTTCTGGAGAAGCTTGGGCATCCGAGCTGCAAAAGGTAGTCTTAGCCAAAGGCTTCGATATCGACGTGGTCACAACTTCGTGCTTGAACATGTGTGAAACCCCCGTTTCATTTGCATTGCAAGGGGCCGGTAAGGCCACTTATTTGTTTAGTGGAACAATGCCTGGATCAGATACCGATGACCTCATGGAATTGCTAAAATTATATCTTGATGCGCCGGATGGGTGGATTGCAGACGCCCGTAAAGCTGGGCGCTTGCGATTTTGTTTACGCGGGAGTACTCCAAGCCTCTAATCGCTCCAGCGTATAAGCAAGAACATAGCCCAATATAGCCCACCCCGCTGCAGCTGTTCCAAGGCTAAGTGTTGAGAACTCTGCTGCAAGCTCTGGTGGAGCAACACCGTAATAGGCATCGAGGTGTGGAGCACCTATGAGTTGTGGAATGGCAATTAATACCACACCTGCCAGCGGCAAATAGCTTTGCCCAAATGCAATGAGACCTAAACCTGCGGATGTGGCCAGAATCGTTAAAAGCCACCACATCTGACGCGGTTCAATTTCTGCAGCAATCGTGCCCGGAAGTTCTGGTGGAAGGCCCATTGCCGGTGCCAACTGAACCGCAATAAACCCGCAAACACCCCAAATCAGACCCTGACGGGCTGATGTTTTTATATTCTTTAGACCCGCGTAGCCGATCAAAGCTGCTAAAAGCAGTCCGTATCCGGTGTATGTCACGATATTAAAGGCCAAAGTCATTGAATGACGGCCCCAATCATTTCCAAGTCCAGGTGCCAATTTATCGCTTTGAGGTGAACCATCACTACCAAAATGAAGGCGGGATCCGGTTTCATACAACTCGCCCTCCAAAAGGGTGGGAACCACAAATATAAATTGCAGTAGAGCGGCAATCAGCCCTGCTGCAATGCCAGCACAAATTGCACTGGCGAATAATTTTTTAGCCATTTCTTAGTGACAGGGGAATGCCATCGCATGGCGTTGATCGTGCGCTGCGTCGTGCAATCCGCTAGCCTGTGCGTAGCCAGATGCAAATAGCAGTGCGATACCTGTGAAGAACACAAATACAATTGAGGCCGTAGACGGTATAGATACTGCGATTGTTTTAGTTTCAGTCGTCATATTTATTCTCCTAAACCTGTCACACCCGACAGGGGGGTTGGTACATCTTGTAGGCCGGTCTCCTGGCTTGCGGCATGTTGGTCTGTAACCTTCCCAGTTTCCCAGTGGCATGTAACAAACCCGAACCGCTTACAGTCGCGGGGGCGGCTTTGGATCTGAGTCCCTACGTGGGTCACCCGCACCAAATTCCCATTTCAGTTCTAAATGCTTTGCACTCTTTGAACACCTAACTGAGATATCTGTGCCGATAACGGTCAAGAACGTCAAGAACGTTTGCGACACCCCGTCGCAGAGTTTCGTCATCAGTTAATTTTGGATCCCTTTGTGATGGGGCGACGTTTGCTGTTTTGGCTTGAGGAGTTACCCATTTATCAAAAATTATATCGTAATATTATTATAAAATGAATGGAGCGCCTTTAAATATAAAGCAGCATTACTGAATTGAATAAAGAACGGTTAAAATTTCGTTTTTGTTTCTGAATTTTTTGATATCTCGCTAATTACCTCAACATGTTGGGGATAACTCATAAAAAAACACTCTATAAGGGGCGGTGGCGTTGACTTAGACCCCGTCGCCTCTCCAAACTCTAACCAACAGAATCACAAAGGTAGACGCTGGTGCGATTTTCCAAGTTACGATTAAATGGCTTCAAAAGTTTTGTAGATCCTACTGATTTGATCATTGCCGACGGTCTAACAGGCGTTGTTGGTCCAAATGGATGCGGCAAATCAAACTTGCTTGAAGCGTTGCGTTGGGTCATGGGAGAAAATAGACCAACAGCAATGCGTGGCGGTGGTATGGAAGATGTGATCTTTGCCGGCACTGCTACGCGGCCTGCTCGTAATTTTGCGGAGGTCAGTCTTCAGATCGATAATAGTAACCGACTGGCACCGGCAAGCTTTAATGACAACGACCTACTCGACGTTGTGCGACGGATTACTCGGGATGTGGGTTCGGCGTTCAAGGCCAATACTAAAGATATCCGCGCTCGCGATGTCCAAATGCTCTTTGCGGATGCTAGTACAGGTGCACATTCGCCTGCTTTGGTGCGCCAGGGGCAAATCAGTGAATTGATCAACGCTAAGCCTAAGGCACGTCGCCGGATCTTGGAGGAGGCTGCTGGAATTTCTGGCCTTTATGCGCGTCGCCACGAGGCCGAGCTAAAGCTGAAAGGTGCAGAAAACAATCTCTCCCGCGTGGATGATGTTGTTGAACAGTTATCTAATCAGATTTCGCAACTGGCTCGGCAGGCTAAGCAGGCAGCTCGGTATAAAGATTTGGGAGCCAAGCTTCGTTTAGCCGAAGGCTTGCTACTATATTGGCGTTGGAAAGAAGCCGACCAAACCCTAACTTCGGCCCAGGATGCTTTGAGGCTAAGTACTATTTCAGCTGCCCAGGCCGAAACATCGGTGCGAAAATCTGTAACAGCTCGTGAAAAATGTGAAATTTCGATGCCGCCACTGCGCGAACAAGAGGCTATTGCAAACGTAGTAATGCAACGACTGAATGTTCAAAAAGATACTCTTGGGGACCAGGAAAAGCGAGCTGAGGAGACCATCCGAACTTTGACCCATCTCTTAGCCCAGTTGTCAGTGGATATGGATAGAGAAGAGAGTCTAAATAAAGATGCTGGTGAAACCATCGCGCGTCTAACCACTGAAAATGGTAAGCTAAATAGGGCTCAGGAAGGACATTCAGCCAAAGTACAAAAGGTGGCATCTGAGGCATCTGAGGCCGCTGCCGTTCTGCACAACCGTGAATCTCAACTGGCTGAGGTTACAGAAGATGTAGCGCGATTGTCAGCACGGCATCAATCTGCTCAACGTTTTATTGATGATGCTAGTAAACGTTTAACGAAATCAGAGTCTGAAGAGGCGGCTGCAAAGGTGGCGGTGCAAAATGCGCAAAGTTTTGCGGCCTCGACGGCAGAGGCATTTGAGCAGACATCGCGTTACGAAGCTGAAACTATCAAAACTGTTGCCAAGGCTGAACACGCCCTGGCTGTAGCGGAGGCCGCGCATGCCACATATCTAGCCAAGGAGAGTTTTGCGCGTGGGGAACGTGCTGAAGCGAATGGGGTGGTTAACGCTTTGCAAGCTGAAGTTTCAGCACTAACAAAATTGGTTGATCGTGACCGAGGACAGGGTGATCAAATCCTTGATCGGGTAAAAGTTAATTCAGGCTATGAAAAAGCTCTTGGTGCGGCATTGGCGGATGACCTTAAAGCGCCCGCTGTCAGTGTCGATGGTATTTCTGGTTGGGTGGAAATGTCTAGCTATGACAGAGTGCCGGAGCTGCCTGATGGGGTGCAGAGTTTTAGAGAATTTGTTTCTGTGCCAGACGTCTTAAGTCGTCGAATTGCGCAGGTAGGACTAGTTAATGCCCATGAGGGAAGTATCTTGCAATCTTCCTTAAAGCCCGGCCAGAGATTAGTTAGTGTTGAGGGCGACTTGTGGCGCTGGGATGGATTTAGAGCGACTGCGAAAGATGCTCCATCTGCGGCGGGATTGCGTCTAGAACAACTTAACAGACTGGCTGCTTTACAGGCCGAGTTAACTGAGGTTCAGGCTGCATTAGAGGAGGCTGTGGTAGCTCATAAGGTGCTTGCTGATAGATTGCAATTGTTGACCAAGCAAGACCAGGGGGCACGCACGGCGCGGCGCGATGCGGACCGTTTGATGGCAGATGCTGGGCGGTCTTTGTCTCGTGTGGAAGCTGAAAGAAACCTAGCTGTGGGCAGAGTTGAAGCACTGACGCTGGCGGTCTCGCGCCATGGCGAAGAAGCGGCTGAGGCGCGTGTGCAGCAACGAGAATCACAGTCTACTTTGGAGAATTTAGACGATTTGGCCGAGGCGCGATCGCGTATTGATGATATAAAACTCACTGTCGAGGCCAGCCGCGTCACAATGATGAGCCGACGCTCCGCACATGATGAAGCTCGCCGTGAAGGCGAAGCTCGTGAAAAACGTACTCAAGTTGTTTTGCGTGAAGTAGAGAGCTGGCAAAAACGTTTGCAAAATGCCAATAGCCGCGCGGATGAGTTGTTGCTACGTCATACAAACACACAGACCGAACTAACGTTAGCAAATTCTCAACCTCAAAAAATTCAAATGGCCCGAGCTGAACTGGTGGACTCGTTGGGGCAAGCGGAAGAACGACGCAGAACAGCAGCTGACGCTTTGGCATTTGGTGAAACCAATTTACGCGAGACTGCGGATGCTGAGCGTGAGGCTGAGCGTGTAGCATCTGACGCACGAGAAAAACGGGCGCGATCTGAAGCCCGCACTGAGGCTGCAAGCCAAGCGGTTACATTGGCCTCAGAGCGCATAGGTGAAGAGTTAGAAACTGACCCGCAAACCCTGTTGGAGCAATTAGAAGTTGATTTAGATAAAATGCCGTCGGTTGAGCAAGTTGAAGGCGAAGTTACTCGTATGCGAAGACAACGTGACGCACTTGGGGCGGTTAACTTACGTGCAGAAGAAGACGCCCGAGAAGTTCAAGAAGAATTTGACGTTCTGACAACAGAGAAATTGGATTTGGAAGAAGCGATTAAGGCCCTACGTAGTGGCGTTTCAAACCTTAACAAAGAAGGGCGCGAACGCCTTCTTGCGGCGTTCGATGAAGTGAACCGCAATTTTGGAACCTTGTTCAGTCATTTGTTTGGCGGGGGGGAGGCTAATTTGGTGCTTGTTGAAAGTGAGGATCCGTTGGACGCAGGTTTGGAGATTCTATGCCAACCTCCGGGCAAAAAACTTTCTACGCTCAGCCTTCTTTCTGGTGGCGAACAGACGTTAACTGCAACGGCTCTAATTTTTGCAGTTTTTTTAGCTAACCCTGCGCCGATTTGTGTTCTTGATGAGGTGGATGCTCCGCTGGATGATGCAAATGTGGCCCGTTTTTGTGACTTACTAGACGAAATGGCCCGTCGCACTGACACACGTTTTTTGATCATTACTCACCATGCTGTCACAATGGCCCGTATGGATCGTTTGTTTGGCATAACGATGGCAGAGCAAGGTGTTAGTCAATTGGTATCTGTTGATTTAAAAAAGGCGTCTCAGATGGTTGCTTAAAATAACTGCCAAATGTTATTTTATATACAGAGTTGGGATCCTCTTTCAGAGCGCTAAAGTCAAAGTTGGATTAGAAGGGTTATGGTTGGCCACGCATCAGCGGGCAGACCTAATCTTTGTTGTTCAAACTGGACAGCTGCGCGAGTTTTGGCACCCAAGATGCCATCAACGTCCCCCACATCATGCCCGCGTAGTTGCAGTTTTTTCTGCAAAGTTTTCATCTCTGCGCTTTTCAATCCGGGTTCTGGTATGCCGGCATCATATGGGGGAGCTCCCAATAACCGATTTGCGAAATAGGCTGCTGTGGTGACATAGACTAGACTTTGGTTCCACTCGAAATAAACATCGAAGTTTGGATATGCTAAAAACGCAGGGCCTTTATGCCCGACAGGCAAGACCACCGACACTTTTGTTTGATTGCTAGATAAACTTTCATTTCGGCCCCTGACACCCTGACTTTTCCATTCTGCAATAGACTTTGGTTTACCTACGCCGGTTGAACTCCAGTCCAAATCGTACGGTACAGTTATTTCTTGAAGCCACGGACCCCCGGGTTCCCAGCCCATTCGGTTGAGCATGCGCGAACCTGTAAAAAGCGCGTCTGCAACTGAATTTTGTAAATCCACCTTGCCATCACCGTCACCGTCAAAGCCATTTTCTAGAATATCCTGAGGAAGCATTTGGATCATGCCAATCTCGCCTGCCCATGCTCCTTTCGTTTCTAACGCATTAAACCCACCGCGCCTGGAAAGTTCCAAAGCAGCAAAGACTTGTGGTCTAAACAACTCTGGGCGTCGACAATCATGGGCTAGTGTGACCAAAGCGTTTAAAGTGTTGAAGCTCCCTTGGTTTGCGCCAAAATCAGTCTCAAAAGCCCAAAATGCCAAAAGGACACCTGCGGGAATTCCATATGCCAGCTCTATTTCCTGAAAGATGATAGAATGCTTTGTCGCATTTTTTATGCCGTGTACCATACGGTACTCTGAAATAAGCATACTAGAGAATGCGATAAAGTCTTTTTGAAATACGCCCTGGTTACGGTCCGCTTTAAGGACTTTTGGATCTTGAGTTACATTTCCAAAAAAGGCTTGGATATCCTGCCTTCTATAACCAAAATCGCTGGCTTCAGTTTTCAGCCCCTCAACAAAATTTGAAAAATTACCACCACATTGTGCGTAACTTAAACTCGTAAAGCAAAAATAAGTCATGCATGCAAAAACAATGCGCATGGAGGATCTCCGTGTTAAAGTCCATACTTTCTTTGATTAAAGCCAAACTGGCAAGTATAAGGTGAGTGATATTAAAATAACTATTACTAACAACGCGCTCCATGCGCCCCATAGGGTGTTGACTGAGTGTTCAATATCCACAGATGTTATGGACCTGTCACCATTTACATTAACCCATGGAAAATCTTGCATTTTACCGTTGTAACTGCGTGGGCCTGATAGGCTAACTCCAATCCCATATGCCATTGCGGCTTCAGGCCAGCCAGCATTAGGAGATCTGTGGAGTGATGCATCTTGCGAAATTTTTTGCCAGCGGACTACCCGCCCTGTGATTAACCAAATTATAATTGCGGCTAGGCGTGCAGGGATCCAGTTTACGAAATCATCAAGCCGTGCAGCCGCCCAGCCAAAGTCTAAATATTCTTCAGTTTTATACCCGATCATACTATCCGCCGTGTTGATCGCTTTATATATCAAAAGACCGGGTAGCCCAGCAATTATGAACCAAAAGACGGGTGCTACTATACCATCAGAGAAGTTCTCCGCGCCACTTTCAATTGCTGCCCGGGCTACTTGTGGAGCATTCATTTTTTCAGTGTCGCGGCCGACAATCATTGAAACACTATTTTGACCTTGTTCCAACGACATTCGAAGGGCGTCTGCAACTGCTGACATGTGCTGCACCAAAGATTTTTGGGCAATAAGAATTGCGGCAGCTATAATTTGGACTAAAAATCCGAGCTGCGCTAGAGCGGCGCCGAGGAGAGACGCACTAGCTACCAAAAGTATCACCAAAATCACACCTTTTGACTTTTGATTGGGTGCGTGGTTGAGCCAAGCAGTTGCTTTCGAAATAACCCCACCGATTAAAGCTACCGGGTGCGGAAGGCGCTTCCAAAGCCATTTTGGCTCACCTAAAGCTGCATCAAGAAGAAGTGCAAAAACTAATATCAAATTGCTGCCTCCAATCTGTCCCAACCCGAGATTGGTGGCATACCAAGCCGTATCCAATTTGAATTATATGAAAAGACTCGGCTCCAGATATGAAAATTAGCCAATCTATTCTGCATCTCTTTGGCGTCTTCGACGTTATAAGTTCGAAATAATGGACATGCACCCAAAGCCCGCCTACCGCCTGGATCAATCAAGAAATCTAAGCGTGCGGCATCTGCAAATAGTCTTGCGCGAGTTTCTGCAGCCCATGAAATATCTTGCAATGCTTTGGTTCCAATCCGTAGGGCTATGCCGGAAACTGGCCAAGGTCCAATTGCTTGACGTAAATTTTCAATTAGATTTGGATCTCCAATGGCAAAGCCAAGTCGCAATCCGGCAAGCCCCCAGAACTTTCCAAAACTTTTGAGTATGATGTGATTGGATAAGACGGCGCTTTGTATATGGCTTTGGTCAGGGGTCGTGTCGCAAAAGCTTTCATCGATGATGGTCAATGATGAATGTTTTGGCTGCTTGTAAAATTCTCCGGTGGGGTTGTTCGGGTGAACGATCACTCGTGCATCTGGATGAGAAAGCTCAGCTTGTGTGCTCCAGCCATGATAACGAAATGCCGCTGCATGTTCGTTATAAGTACACCTTTCTATTTTAGCTGTACCGCTAGGGACGAGGCTAGGAATTTGAGCAATTGCGGCAGAGCACCCTGGAACTGCAAGCACGTCTGCTTGCGCAGGAATGTTCCAAAAGGTTCGAGCTGCTGCACAAAGAGCTATGGATGCCTCTTGATCAGGTAGATTGTTCCAATCCTGCTCAAAAAGCTTGGGAACTGGATATGGGTGTGGATTAATTCCCGTTGAAAGGTCTAACCAATCTGCGCGTGTGCCGCCGTAAATTGCAATTGCTGAATCGAGCCTTCCTCCATGATCACACCTATTTTCAGCCATTATCCAAGATCCGGAATTGGGCTCATACGGGTGGAAAAATGTCCCTTTACACCCTTTGGCCATTGGCCATATGGGACTTGTCCAGTTTTGGAATCTTGGTGCAATACCGCATAGTCGACGATCGCTTTGGCATCGTCTTCGGATGGTGCAAAAGTTCCTAAAACATATGCTAGTTTCTTGTCTGCTTGGATGGCAACATTACAAGCGCGTACACAGCCCATCATACAAGAGACCCGCCGTGTTTCGACTCCTGCGCCTTGCGCAATAGGCTCAATGAGCCCTGCTAAGATTTCACCATCAGTTTGGGGTTGGGTCTCAGGGTCCCAGTCGTCGCGCTTGCATGTATCGCAGATAGTAATCCAAGTAGTCATAGAATTCTCCGTTCCTTGAATTTAATTGGAGGAAAATTCGTCAAGGTGCAACAAAAAGTCTTGCTCCCTTGCGGCTATGCTTTGCGCAAATGTGGCGCGTTCCAATCAATGATTGGATTGATTGGCATGATTCTTTGTGGGTTAATAGTCGCATGGCTATAATGGTAATGACGGATAATATGGACCATATTTACGGTGTCAGAAATGCCGGGATGTTGGTAAAGAGCGCGCGTATAGTCCCAAAGGTTTGGATAATCTATGATGCGCTTGCGGTTGCATTTGAAATGCAGATGATAAACGCTGTCAAAACGAACAAGCGTTGGGAATAGCCTCCAATCAACCTCTGTAAGTTGATTTCCCATCAAGTAGGGTTGTGAAGTAAGACGATCCTCGAGCCAATCTAATGTATCAAACAATGGCACAACAGCGGCATCATATGCAGATTGCGTCGTAGCAAAGCCTGACCGGTAAACACCGTTGTTTAGGGTCTCGTATATGCGGTCATTGATTGAAGAAATTTCATCGTGCATGGCCTTGGGATAATAGTCTATTGTATTACCTGATAGGTCGTTAAATGCGGAGTTAAACATTCTGATTATCTCGGAGCTTTCATTTGAAACAATTGTGTTTTGCGCTTTGTCCCAGAGGATTGGGACTGTGACACGACCACTAATTTTGGGGTCTGCTCTCAAATAGATATCGCGGACAAATTCAAACCCAAACTGGCGATCCCCAGTCGCTCCATGGTCATCAGTCTGGAAAGTCCAGCCATCCTGCAGCATGTCAGGATGCACAGCATCGACGGAAATATGTGTGTTCAGGTCTTTGAGTTGCCTAAAAATCATTACGCGGTGGGCCCACGGACAGGCGTAGGAAACATAAAGGTGATAACGACCGCTTTCGGCTTTGAAACCTGATTTACCAGTGGGACCCGCGGTACCGTCGGATGTTACCCAATTGCGAAAACTTGCGGTTGACCGCTCAAATGCTCCGCCTGATTTTCCGGTATCATACCAAACATCATGCCATTCACCGTCTACCAATTGTCCCATATTGTCTTCCTTTTTAGAGGGCCATTATTTGAGGATGTTTGTAAGCAACAATCCTAAGCCTTGCCAGAGAGAAGTCCAAGCTGGTGTTAACTATCTAAATTAAAATTATAACAGTAGTTATAGTGAGGCGTGGAGGTTGCTATGGCTCCGGTACAAACTGGGTAAAGCTGGACCAGGAGCATGTTTCAGAGTGTTAAAATCTTTGGGCAGAGCTAGGCTTAGTGGAATGACAGTTGATGAGTTACAAAACGACACTGATTTTCCTGCATATCTCACCGGTTACATCGCTCCTGCGATGTTGGCGGACTTGATGGGCCAAGGCACGGGTAGTGGAGCGACTTTGGCCTTCATGAGCGCGCGGTCTATTAGTTGTGTTCCGATGATGGCGGCTGTTTAGAGTTTGGTTAAACTGCAAATTTCTGCTCTTATATTTTGATCAGCCTTACTGGTGCAATTAATGCCAGGTGGAGCTTCAGTCTTACCATAAGACTTTGAACTATAATTTAGAACTTGCTCTCGTGGTTGCAGGTCAAGGATGGTTGGAATTCCGTTTGCTCTGGGGCTCAAGATGGCATATATCTCTTCCAGACGAAGTCTAAGGACCGGAGCGGAGCATGGCATCGCATTGACCCAAACTGGGGGTGCACACCATGATCGTCAGCAAAAACAACATACCTTACATGTTGTGGGCTCTTCGATAGCTATTTTGAAGGACCTGACCATGACCCGCACAGTGATCATATTAACCTGTTTTCTGCCTGCGCCGGCGCAGGCACATATTGGCAGTTTGGCAGGTCATGACCACTGGGTGATCGTGGCGGCCATTGCAGCAGCTCTTGCTGCCACCGCTGTGGCGGCGCTCAAGGTGAGCGGTACAGACGTGTCCAAAGAAGATGAATCCGAATTGCAGGAGGCTTGAGATGAGCAAAATTGGTGTAATGATTTGCGGCCACGGCAGCCGGGCAAAATCGGCCGAAGAGGAATTTGGGCTTTTGGCCAAAGGCATCCGCGCACGGCTTCCTGACACGCCGGTCGAACACGGTTTTCTGGAGTATTCCGCGCCCAACATTCACATGGGCCTGAACCGACTTGTCGAGGCTGGTGTGACCGAAATCATCGCCGTGCCGGGCATGTTGTTTGCCGCCACGCATGCAAAAAACGACATTCCGTCCGTTCTGACAACGTTTCAGGAAAAGACACCTGGTGTCACCGTCAAATATGGTCGCGAATTGGGTTTGCACCCGCAGATGATTGCTGCCTTCGAGGCGCGTATTTTGCAGGCTTTGGGCAAACACCACGTTCATGCGGGCGACTTGTACGACACGATGCTCGTCGTCGTGGGGCGTGGTACATCCGACACGATGGCCAACGCCGAAGCCGCGCGCTTGACCCGTATTGTGACCGAAAACATGGGCTTCGGGTGGTCCGAAACAGTGTATTCCGGTGTGACATATCCGTCGGTGGGTCGGGGCCTTGAGATGGCAATGAAGTTGGGGTTCAAAAAGGTCGTCATCGCACCCTATTTCCTGTTTACTGGCAAATTAATTGATCGCATCTACGCTTACGTTGATCGCGTGGCGCAGGCCAACCCGGATGTGACTCTGTTAAAGGCTGGTTACCTCAAGGATCAAGATCACGTGATTGATACGTTTCTAGAACGCATCGAAGAAGCGCGATTATCGACCCTGACCGACAGCACTGATCTAATGGCATCATTTAAGGAACGTCTGGCCAAGGGCGAAGTTGACGTACATCATCACCACGCTGAATTTCATGATCCGCTGGATGACGAGTTGTCGGACACGCCGGATCATGACCATGACGACAATCATAGCCACAGTCATAGCCACGGCCACTCACACGGTGTTTACCGTCATATTGCCCACCCCCACGGGCCCCGGACAATGATCGACCAAGGTGTTTGTTGCTGTTTCATGAGCCAATTCCCCCAAGAGGTGATTGACGATGAACGTGCACGTAAAACATCCAACAGCTAATTTCATCTGATGGGTTTGCCCGTCGCCTACAACCTAAGGCCCGCTGATGCGTCCCTATGAAAAAAACCCCAAGGCGATTTACGCTGAAAGTTTTGCCACCGTCGCTCGGGAGGCAAGTCTAGAGCGCTTTCCCCATGGTTTGGATAAGCTGGCAATACGGATTATTCACGCCTGCGGTATGGTGGATATTGCTGATCGTTTAGCCTTCTCTGAGCGTGCCTTCCCAGTTGGTGCTGCGGCCTTGGCCGCTGGCGCGCCAGTTCTATGTGATTGCGAAATGGTGGCGGCTGGTATCATTCGCCGCTATCTGCCTGCTGATAATAAGGTTTTGGTCACTTTGAACGATCCATCGGTGCCCGATCGTGCGGCCCATATCGGTAACACCCGTTCTGCTGCCGCGGTTGAGCTTTGGGCTGAGCATCTTGAGGGGGCCGTTGTGGCCATTGGCAATGCACCAACGGCTTTGTTTCACTTGCTGGAACTACTTGAGCATGGTGGACCAAAGCCCGCGGTGATCCTTGGCTTTCCAGTGGGTTTCGTGGGCGCTGCAGAATCCAAGGCTGAATTGGCCGCCAATGCGCGCGGCTGCGAATTTGTGGCGCTGCGCGGTCGGCGCGGTGGTTCGGCCATTGCATCTGCGGCGGTCAATGCCTTGTCGGTGGGTCTGCCGGAGCTGCTGTCATGAGTGCTTGGCTGCATATCGTTGGCATTGGTGAGGATGGCTTGGATGGGCTTGTGCCTGCTGCACGGGCAGTTGTAGAAGCCGCAGAAGTGATCATTGGTGGTGAGCGGCATCACCAATTGGTGGGGCGTGTGTCGGCCGAGCGTCTGAAATGGCCAAACCCCTTTGACGCTTTGATTGCACAGCTGCAAGCATTGAGCGGTAAACGGGTGGTGGTTTTAGCCACCGGTGACCCGCTTTGGTTCTCGGTCGGTGCGCGTATTGGGCGGTCGATGGATCCGTCAGAGATCACTTATTACCCGCAGATTAGCGCGTTTCAGTTGGCTTCTGTGCGGATGGGCTGGTCTATGGCCGATGTGGAGACGCTGACCGTGCATGGCCGACCAGTAGAGCAAATGATAGCTTTTATTCAACCAAATCAAAGGCTTTTGATTCTTACAACGGGTGATAAAACTCCAGGGCAGATCGCGAAGTTTCTAGCAGATCGTGGTTTTGGAGCGTCAAAGATGACTGTCTTGGCGGCCATGGGCGGTGAGAATGAATTGCGCTTTGATGGTATAGCCGCGACTTGGGATCATGAGGTGCCCGCCTTCAATACCTTGGCGGTCGACTGTATCGCAGCACCAGATGCGGCCTTGTTGCCTCGTGTGCCAGGCTTGCCCGATGAATTGTTCGAACATGACGGCACTATGACCAAACGCGAAACCCGTGCTGTGACCATTGCCAAGCTGATGCCAATGCGCGGCGCATTGCTTTGGGATATTGGTACTGGCTGCGGCTCTGTTGCGGTGGAATGGATGCGTGCGGCGCGCTATGCGCAGGCGATTGGTATTGAGCCAAGGGCGGACAGGCGGGCTATGGCGGCTCAAAACGCGTTGGCACTTGGCACGCCCAAGCTTGAATTGGTGGCGGGCATTGCGCCGGCGGTGTTGGAGGGTCTTGCAGCTCCTGATGCGATTTTTGTGGGTGGAGGCCTGACCGATGGCGTATTTGATGTGGCTTGGTCGGCGCTCAAACCTTTGGGACGTTTCGTGTCTAATGCGGTGACGCTGGAAAGCGAGATCATCTTGATGGAGCTGCATAAGAAATATGGGGGCGAGCTGGTGCGCTTGGCAGTTACCCGCGCCGAACCCGTGGGCGCCTATCGTGGCTGGAGGCCATTCATGCCGGTCACCCAATGGAGTTTGATCAAAAGATGAGTGGAACCTTATATGGTGTGGGCCTCGGGCCCGGTGATCCGGGACTGATCACCGTCAAATCCAGCAGGTTGATTTCGCAGGCGCGGGTGATTGCTTACCCAAGTTTGGCTGGAGGCGAAAGCTTTGCCCGTTCAATTGCTGCTGATCTGATTTCACCTGAGGCGGAAGAGATTGTGATGGATGTGCCTATGACTGTTGCGCGCGCACCTGCCCAAGCTGCGTACGATATAGGCGCCAAGCGAATTGCCGCGGTGCTGGATCGTGGTGAGGATGTGGTGTGCCTTTGTGAGGGGGACCCTTTTTTCTACGGCAGCTTTATGTATCTCTATGCTCGGCTCACCGCAGACTATCAGGTTGAGGTCGTGCCCGGTGTGACCTCCATCACTACCTGCGCAGCGCGAGCTGGTATGCCGCTGGCGGCGCGGAATGAACGCCTCACTGTTTTGCCTGGCCCTTTGCCCACTGCGGAGCTCCGCACCCGCATTGAGGGAGCCGAGAGCGTGGCCATCATGAAAGTTGGTAGGCATTTGAGAAAGATTCGTACTGTGATTTCTGAGCTGGGCCTAACCGACAAGGCTGCCTATATTGAACGGGCCAGCCTTCCTGATGAATTGGTTTGTCCCTTGGCCCAGGCCCCTGAAACTGCCCCTTACTTTTCAATGATCATACTAACGAAGGGTGCTGATCCATGGCTCTAGCGCCTGTTGTTTTTGCCCTGAATGCCTCCGGTTTGGCTACTGCGCAAAAGGTAGCTGTGGCGCTAGGGGCTCAGTTGCATGGCCGTGAAGGCCGTGTGGCGCAGGCGGATGCCTTTTTTTCCAACGCTCTTGACCATGCTCGTGATTTATTTGCTGCTGGTGTGCCAATCGTGGGGGTCTGTGCGAGTGGGATATTGATTCGTGCTGTGGCCCCCTTATTGGCGGATAAATCCACAGAGCCGCCGGTTGTATCGGTGTCAGATGACGGCGCGGTTGTGGTGCCGTTGTTGGGTGGACACCATGGAGCCAACCGACTGGCGCGTGATATTGCCTTGGCTCTAGGAGGCACGGCAGCTGTGACAACGGCGGGAGATGTTTCTTTGGGTATCTCACTTGATGAACCTCCACTTGGCTGGGCTTTGGTAAACCGCCTTGATGCGAAAGACGCTATGGCCACTTTGCTGGCCGGTGGTGGTGCTACGGTTTCAGGCAAAGAGAGGGCTAGTGCCGACTGGCTATTAGATTTGCCTGCGGGTGATGCGGTGCGTCTTAGCTGTACGATTGAACCGCAAACGGATCTGGGGCCAAATCACCTTCAATTCGCTCCTCAACGCGTGACTGTTGGTGTGGGGTGTTCGCGCAATTGTCCGTCGGAAGAGCTGGCAGATCTGGTCCGCTCTGCCTTGCTAAATGTCGGTGTCTGTAACGCGGCGGTGCATTCGGTGAATACTATTTCTCTGAAGGCAGATGAGCCTGCGATACTTGACTTGGCGGTCTCACTGGGCGCGCCACTGCGTTTATTTTCTGCCGCCGAGCTAGAAGCTGAAACCCCACGATTAGCTACGCCTTCTGAAGTAGTGTTTGCCGAAGTGGGATGTCACGGCGTGTCTGAGGCCGCAGCCCTGGCGCAGGCGGGTTTTGATGGTGTGCTTTGGGTGCAAAAGTGCAAGACTGCAAATGCGACAGTTGCGCTTGGCCTATCCCCTGAGCCCATGACTGTATTGCGCGGTGCAGCGCGTGGACGATTGTCGGTTGTGGGCATTGGCCCAGGCCAAGCAGCTTGGCGGACACCTGAGGTGTCACGGTTAGTCGCTGATGCACAAGAGCTGGTGGGGTACGGGCTCTATATTGATCTTTTGGGGCCGCTGGCCGCTGGCAAAGCCCGCTCAGATTTTCCCTTGGGGGGGGAGGAAGCTCGGTGCCGCTATGCCTTAGAACAAGCAGGTAAGGGGAAGAATGTGGCATTGGTATGCTCTGGTGATGCGGGCATTTATGCGATGGGGGCCTTGGTATTTGAACTTTTGGACCGTGAACCTGAACAAATGGGTGTCAGTGCCGCTGCGCGTCGTGTTGAAGTGGTCTGTTCGCCCGGCGTGTCTGCCTTGCAAGGGGCAGCAGCGCGGGCTGGAGCGCCATTAGGTCATGATTTCTGCACGATTTCATTGTCTGACTTGCTGACACCGCGCGACGATATATTGCGTCGCCTCAAGGCGGCGGCAGAGGGTGATTTTGTGATCGCCTTTTACAATCCTGTATCGAAAACCCGCCGGACATTGTTGGCCGAAGCCCGTGATATTTTGTTGCAGCACAGGCCTGCAGATACGCCGGTAATGCTTGCCAGCTCTTTAGGTCGGCCTGAGGAGAATGTGCGCTATCGACGCCTGGCTGATTTAAAAGTTGATGAGGTTGATATGTTAACCGTTGTTCTGATTGGTTCTTCTAATTCACGGCTTGCTCAGTTGGGTGAGGGGCCGCGCATGTTCACGCCACGTGGTTATGCCCGCAAAATTGATGGTGATTTAGCCAAACATAATACGAGTAATGAAATATGACTGTATATTTCATAGGTGCAGGCCCAGGTGACCCGGAACTACTCACTCTCAAAGCTGCTCGGATTATTGGGCAATGTCCTGTGTGCCTCTATGCTGGTTCTCTTGTTCCTGCCGAAGTTGTGGGCTGTGCGCCGGAAGGCGCTAAAGTACTTGATACAGCTTCTATGAACCTTGATGAAACCCATGCCGAGATTTTGGAGGCGCAGGCACAGGGAAAAGATGTGGCCCGTGTGCATTCGGGTGACCCTTCACTATATGGTGCAATTGCAGAGCAAATTCGCAGGCTGCGTACTGATGGTATTAAATATGAAATTATACCAGGCGTGCCTGCATATGCTGCCGTTGCCGCCGCTCTTAAGCAAGAACTGACCATTCCAGAGGTTGCACAGTCTATTGTTTTGACTCGCATGTCGATGAAATCAACATCGATGCCGGCCGGTGAAACATTGGAGAATTTTGCGATTTCAGGGGCTACGCTCGTTATTCATCTCGCAATTCGAAATATGCGTGAAATTGAACGGGTTCTGATTCCCCATTATGGTGAAGACTGCCCTGTAGTCGTTGCGTATAGGGCGAGTTGGCCTGACCAAATTATAATTCGCGGCATCTTGAGTGATATTCGCAAAAAAGTGAGAGATGCTAAAATTACGCGTACTGCTCTTATTTTAGTTGGTCCGGCTTTGAATGAGCAACAAGATTTTGTAGATTCAGCCCTTTATGATCCAGATATAGAGCACATCCTGCGAAATCGGAAAACATGATTTGAGTAGTCGTTGGAATAAAATTTTTTAGTTACCCATGGCTACCTTGACGGAGGTATAATTCCGGATCACGCTTAATACAGGGGGCGCACTTGATGACCACATTTGTATCGAAAGAAGTAGCTGACGGCTTGGAAGTCGCACGCAAAAATGCCTTGAGGAAAAAAAGTCGACTGCGGGTGCGGGCTGGGTCCAATACATTGACCATACTTAAGTACTGGGACAATGGCTTTACGGTTGATACGGAAGATGCACCACAATTGCGAGGTTTAGTCGAACTCTATGATGGCACACTTCATCTATACCAATGTCTGATAATTGCATCGTCGGAAGATGGTGACGAGATGCATTATGAATTCAAACGCAATACGCTGGCTGTCGAGAGCGCGCCGCTTGATTTCGTGCGTGAGGTGGATGCTCCAATTGCGTTGATCAGTCATAGTTAAAAATATTTTTACCTGATAATGCCTATCAAAATTATTGTAGATCACTGAATGCCACTTTCATATTATCCACTGCTTTTAATATATCTGTGCGGGTCATTCCGATGTTAAAGCGTAAAAAGGTTTCACCGCCTGTTCCGAATGTTGGGCCGTGATTAGTTGCAATCTTTGCCTTTTCTTGTACTCGTTTTATAACTTCCTCTAGAGACATTCCGGTGTCTGAGAAATCTACCCAAGCCAGATACGTGGCCTCGAGAGGCATGGACTTCACTCCCGGAATAGAATTCATACCCTCTTCAAAGATTTTCTTATTTTCCCCAAGGTATTTCATTAGATCATCAACCCAAATAGCACCCTCTGGCGAATAGGCCTCTGTGGTCATATGTAATCCAAATGAGTTTGGAGAGATACCAAGTGCAGCAGTACGTTGCGAAAATTTAGACTGCAATTTAGAGTTTTCGATAATCACATTGCCAGTGTGACCTCCTGCAATATTAAAGGTCTTCGTGGCTGCCGTCATCATGATCAATCGATCGCTAATTCCGTCGATCAACGCCATAGGAGTATGGTGGACACCGTACGTCAGATCATGGTGGATTTCATCACTGACCAAAATCAGATCATGGCGGATGGCGAAGTCGGCGACTTTTTGTAATTCCTCAAGTGACCAAACTCTACCGCCGGGGTTGTGTGGTGAGCAAAGCACTATCATCTTGGCGTTGTCAGGAACTGAGGCATCGTAAGCTTTAAAGTCCATCTC
>Ga0308004_10000351_pt1 | contig 22185 bp, 18 predicted proteins | sample Neamet38_FD_203156 | JGI IMG/M metagenome (GOLD analysis project Ga0308004, IMG submission 203156) | Marine microbial communities from water near the shore, Antarctic Ocean - #38 | ecosystem: Environmental > Aquatic > Marine > Unclassified | place: Southern Ocean | collected 2014-06-06 | reverse complement strand
TATTTAAAAGGTTATTATTTTGCTTTCCATGCATAATACAAATCAAAATAACTTTTAGTTTCAAGTACTACAACGCCACCAGTTGTATCACCATATTTTGCAGGAACGCCACCTGTAAATACAGTCACTCCACCAATTGCAGCACCTGGTAGTCCTTGCATAGTATTCATTTTCACACCATCAACATAATAAATAACGTCTCCAGCTCTAGACCCTCTTATAATTAATTGGTTGTTTTCAGTTTTAGTAATCTCAGAGCTAGAAGTTGCTAACATGTCAAGTGGACTTTGTATATTTATATTGTGAATTAAATCTTGAGGGCCAATTTTAATCGTATTATCAATATCTAATCTTGGTGGTGTCCACACAACTTCAATTTCACCTAATATATTAGTTAAGAACATATTTACTTTTGATATTCCTTCAGAAGTAACTGATATTCCTTTTACTTCTCTAATACCATAAGAAGCAGTTTCTGCTCTTAAGTTACAAACCCCTGGTTTAACTGCACTAAACTTATACTTTCCATTAATGTCTGTTATTGTACTAACTGTTTCTCCAGCTGTTTCTAATCTTACAATTGAAAAAGGCACTACATCAGTTGAATCTGAGTTATATAATTTCCCCATTACTGTTCCTCCTGTTTGTGCATTAAGTATACCACCTAATCCTAAACATATTATCATTATTATTTTTTTCATAATTTGTATTTTTTAATGTTCGTTTCTTATTAGATGCATCAGGTGTAAATATTCCATAAAATAATATTAATTTTTTTTTAACTTTCAATAGTCAAATTTTTAAAGTAATTTTATAGCATTAAATCTTAATAAGAGAATACATTGAAAAATATCAAATTAATAATTGGAATAACTGGTGGAAGTGGCGTTGGAAAAACAACACTTATCAATAAGCTGTACAAAGAATTTGATGGAAAAATTACAACCTTATCTTTGGATAATTACTATAAACCTAAAGAGGAACAAGCTATTGACGAAAATGGTGTAACTAACTTTGATTTACCAACCGGACTAAATACATCACAATTAGAGTCTGATTTAGATTTATTATTAGAAAATAAAGTAGTTAAACAAAAAGTGTATACATTCAATAATCCTGATAGTCCGGATGATTTTTTATCAATTGAACCTAATGAAATATTAATTGTAGAGGGACTTTTTGTGATGCATTATCCTTTTGTAAAGTCTAAATTAAATTACTCTGTTTATTTGTCGGTTGATAGAGATCAACAACTAGAAAGACGTTTAAAAAGAGATATGACTGAACGTAATTACACAAAAGAATCTATCATTTACCAATGGAATAATCACGTTATTCCGTCTTATGATAATTACGTTAGACCTTACAAAACCGAATCTGATTTAATTATTACAAACGATATAGATTTTTGTGACAACATTCATGTGTTAAGTAAAGTCATTCACGACAAAATTGATTAAAATCAACATGAAAGGTCAGAATTTTAAAAGTAATTAACTATTCACTTTTAACTATTTAATTAATCAATTATATTGTATTGACTAATTTAGAGTACCTTTAAACCCAATGAAATTTACAGAACTTAACTTAGACGAGCAATTATTAGAAGCCATTTCATATATGGGCTTTGAAACTGCTACACCAATACAGGCACAAGCCATACCTTTAATTTTAGATAATAAAGATGTTTTAGCATGCGCTCAAACTGGAACAGGAAAAACAGGTGCATTTGTTTTACCAATATTAAATAAATTAGTAGGTAAAACAGATTCAAATATTGATACTTTAATTATTGTACCAACAAGAGAATTAGCAATACAGATTGAACAACAAATTCAAGGTTTATCTTATTTTGTATCAGTTGGCTCTAAATCTGTCTATGGAGGCGGAGGCGGAAAAGACTTTGATTTACAAAAAGAAGCTTTAAAAAATGGAACTGATATCATTGTTGCGACACCAGGGAAATTATTATCACATTTAAAATTAGGTTACGTTAACTTTGATCATGTCAAACATTTAATTTTAGATGAAGCTGACCGTATGTTAGATATGGGGTTTATTGATGATTTAAATAAAATAATTTCATATTTACCAAAAGAACATCAAACGTTAATGTTTTCGGCCACAATGGCTAAAAGTTTAGAGGTATTAGCAGGTAAGATATTAAAGAATCCAGAAAAAATTGCTTTAGCGGTTGCAAAACCAGCTGCAGGTGTTGATCAAAAAGTATATTTAACTTTTGACAATCAAAAAGATAAGGTTATAGGTCATTTATTAAAGGAAAGAAAAGAGTATAAAAGTATAATTATTTTCACCTCTTCAAAATTGAAAGTATCTCAAATCGTTCAATCTTTGAATAGAGCAGGATTCCCATCAAAAGGAATCTCATCTAATTTAGATCAAACAGAAAGAGAAGATGTTTTAAGAGGATTTCGTTCGAGAAGAATCAGAATATTGGTAGCTACTGATGTAATGAGTAGAGGGATTGACGTTAAAGAAATTAATATGGTTATTAATTATGATGTTCCTCATGAAGCAGCAGATTATGTTCACAGAGTAGGTAGAACAGCTAGAGCTGAAACTAAAGGGGAAGCAGTTACTTTAGTTAACCAAAAAGATATGTATAAGTTCAGAAAAATTGAGGAATTAATTGAATCTGATTTACCAAAATTAAGCCCACCAGAAGAATTTGGTGAAGCACCAAAATGGTCAACTGCAAAACCTCAATTTAATTCAAAAGGTAAAGGCGGTAACTTTAAGGGTAAAAAGAAGTGGGACAATAAAAAGAAACCTGCTAATACACAAAAGTAGCATCTAATTTTTTTGGACGTTTTAACGCACTACGGCTTTTAGTTTTAACTTAAAAACCAATAACACCTATAATTTGCAAAGCTTCTATGGTCGCTTTTTAAATTTAAGGTGTTTTATGTTTTTAGCCTTCAAAGCTAACCACCTCCATGCTAACGTGAGTTTTCAGGTAATTAATTATTTACTTTTAAATACTTTATGTCCATTAAATCCATCTAAAAGCATTGGTTACTAAAAAAGTCTTACCTTTGCAAAAAATTAAAAAAATGAGTGAAATTAAAAACAACGTAATTTCTTTAAATTACAAATTATACAAAGACACATTATCAGGAGATATGATTGAAAGTACTGAAGGTCAAGATCCATTAGTGTTTTTATCAGGTAAAGGACAAATGATCCCAGAATTTGAAGCACAAGTAATTGACTTAAAAGCTGGTGAAACTTTTTCTTTTGGAATTAAAGCGGATAACGCTTATGGTCAAAGAGTTGAAGAAGCTATCATTGATTTACCTCAAGATATGTTTAAAGGTGAAGACGGAAAATTAGTTGAGCAAATTGTTGTTGGAAATGTATTACCATTACAAAACAATGAAGGTCAAGTTCACCCAGGAACAATTTTAGAAATTGCTGAAACAACTGTGAAGTTTGATATGAACCACATGTTAGCTGGTCAAGATATTTACTTTGAAGGAACTATCATAGAAACAAGAGAAGCAACTGCAGAAGAATTAGATCATGGACATGTTCATGGTGAAGGTGGAGTTGAGCACTAAACAATTGTTTACTACAATATTTAAACCCAATCAAATTTTTTTTGATTGGGTTTTTTATTACTTAATAATTCCAAATTATACCAAAGTTTAAACTATAAAATGCATTTTTACTTGTTGTAAAATTCAATACAGGTTTACTTTGATAATAATACGTTCTTACTCCAGTTCCAATGCCTAGTTTCACTTTTTCATTTAGTTTATAATCAAAATTAAACCCAACTTCAGCTCCTCCTAAAAATCCTTTAGTAAGTGTAATAGTTGATTTTTCGTAGGGTTTGTCTTGCTTTAAAAAAGTAAAATCATTTACAGCACCAATAATGGCATTAATATCAAAACGTCTTCTATTCACAAAATTAAATTTCAATACTAATGGAATGCCTACCGTGAAGGTAGATGATTTTTGGAATAGATTTTCTGAATCTAAAGGTTTAGAATTAATCCATCCAAGGTCTACTCCCGTTTGAATCTTAAAACGATTAGAAAGTGGGGTAGCTATACCAAATCTTAAAACTAATGGGATAGATGTTATTAGTTGAGAACTATTACTTAATGCTAACTCATTACTTGAGAAGGTGACATCTGTAATGCTTATTTGATTAGGCATAGTATATTGCTGCTCCTTTTTTAAATTGAAAAAAGTTACGGTATTAAAACTATATTCTATTGGTCTAGTTTTTTTGAATTTAGTTAATTTTCTCAATCCTAAACTTTGGTTTAAAATTGATGTTATTTGGTTTATTTTTCTGAAATCTATTGTTGTATAACATGCTTCACAAAGTAAATCTTGTTTTTCGTTCGTACCTACTAAATTAAAAGACTCAGTTATGGTTTCACTAGGTTTAATTACATGTTTCGAAACTGTATTTGATGTTGTAACTACTAATCGTTTTTGAGCTTGCGCTTTGTTCGGTTTAACTGCTTTTATAAGTGTAACATTCTGCTTGGTATCCGGTACTGATTTTATATTTCCTGAGACTTTTATCTCGTTCATTACAGTATTTTCTTCTTTAAGATCTTCTAGTTTAGTTTGAACAGTTTCATTTCTTTTTTCTACATCAAGTTTTGGGTTTGATATGTTTTGCTTCTCAGTATCATTAATTGAAGTTAAATCAGGTTTGGTATTGGGTCCTTTAAAATAAATTGATAAACCTAAAACTAATATGAAAGCTGCAAAAACTCCAGAGCTTATCCACCAAAATAGGATAAACTTTTTCTTTCTTTTGTTATTTAAGTTTGAAGCAATAGAATCCCAAAGCGCATCAGATGGTTGAGCGCCAAAATTATTGAATTTATGTTGCAAAGACTCTTTATTTTGCATATTTCAAATTAGTTAGTTCAATTTGTTTTTCGTCTTCTATCATTTTTATTAGCAGTTTTTTAGCTCTGCTATATTGGGATTTAGATGTGCCATTAGAAATAGATAATAATTCACCTATTTCTTTATGATTATAGCCTTCAATGGCGTATAAATTAAAAACGGTTCTAAAGCCTGTTGGTAATTGCTGAATTTTAAATACTAAATCATCTAATTCTAATTTTTGAATGGCATTAATTTCATCATCAATATTTTCTATATCGTCAGTTAATAATTGACTATCTATTTTATTTTTTCTATAAAATTCTAAAGCTGTATTCACGGTTATTTTTCTAAGCCAACCGCCTAATGCACCTTCATTTTTAAATGTTTCTAATTTATCAAACGCTTTAATAAAACTGTCTTGTAATACATCTTCTGCTTCTGTTTCGTTTTTAGAATACCTCAAACACACCCCTTTCATCATGTATGAAAACCTTAGATATAATTCTCGCTGTGCTTGTTGTTTTTGTTTTAAACAAGCCTTAATTAAATCTTTATCTGAATATGTTTTGTATTTTGAAATTGTAGTGGTTTTAATTCAAAGATACTATCTATTTAAACACTAAACCAAATCTAAATTCGAATCTATTTATTTCTCTAATGGTTGTAAAAGTTCCCCACCAGCCATATTGATTTTTTTGCTTAAAATAACCATATCTATAACCAACAGATGTTGTTAAGCCAACATGGTCAGAAAAATAGTGATTCACACCTACTTTTGCTCCTGTAGTAAAGCCACCTTTGTTATACTCTTGATTACTTAAAGCCATTTCATAGCCAGCCATTACAGCTAAAAAAGGTGTTGTGCTAGACTTTAATAAGTTATACTGTCCATGTAAAAATAGTGGAGCGTATGAATTAGATGCATATACACTCTGAGTATGGTCTTCAATTCCAATTCCCACTCCAACTTGCCAATGGTTATTTATTCTATAACCATTTATAATATGAAAACCTTTACTAAGCAGTTTCCCGGGCATAAATCCAATGCTAACACTACTATACAATTTTCCATTTGAATTTGTATAATCATACTTCTCAATTGACTTTATGTTATCGCTTGAATAGTGCCAAACTGAACCGTCTTTTGTTTTTATTTTGATAATACTGTCATTTTGGGTTTTAATAACGCCTAAAATAACTGAACCATTTTTTAAAGTCACTTCACTTCTTTGTGATAACCCATAAAATGATAACATCACACATACTAAACTTAATATTTTCATAACTTTTATTTTATTTCAGTGATTTCAATACTTCCTTCACTTAAGTGTCCCATTAAACAAATAGCCCAACTAACTGATTCTTCACAACTTTCAACAGTTTTATAGATAACCGAGACTTCTGAGCCATTTTCAAAATTGGCAACGCTTTCGTCATTACAAATAAAATAATCGCTAGAGTCCTGTCTAATATAAGAACCTGTACAATCTTTTATGACCACTGCGTTCTGTTCAGTATCCTTGTCACATGATGCCAATGCTGTTAATAGAAGAATAGGGAATATTATATTTTTCATAAGAATAAGCTTAAAAATTAATAGTACTTAAGAGTATCAAGTTCTGAATGTCTGTATAATCATATTGATAAATTCCATTGTCACCAATAACAATGGCAGTGTTGTTAAACGGAATAATATCTGTAGCTTGAATGTCGCTAAATGTGCTGATTGATTGGTCACCACAAGTTAGTGGATTTGTAGCATCCAATACTTTTAAACCGGCACTTCCGTCACAAATAAATAAATTAACGCCATCAATTCCTAAGCCATGTGGGTTTGTAAATTCAAATGATTCTTTTAAAATTGGACTGTCTAAATTTGTAATGTCAATGACGTCTAATTGATTTATTTCACCACCACATCTTGTACCAGATCTTACAGTAACATAAGCGTAATCATCTTGAACAACTACTGGGTCACAGGCATCAACATGGTTAATTACACTTCTTTCTGTTGGGCTATTTGGGGTAGATGTTTCATAAATCAACATCCCTGTTGTTGTTCCCATAAAAATATGGTTTTGTGCTGCAAATAAGGTTTCTACAGTTCTCCAAATATTAACCTTAGTTGTGTTTTTTGGTGCTAAAGGATTACTAATATCAATAGGTATTAATTGGTTCTGTTCCATTATATAAATATAATTATCAATTAATGTCATTTTTGTAATTGAACCTGATATTCCTTGAGATTGAATAGCGTTTCCAGAACCTCCGTCCGCTGTAAATAAAATATTTTCATTATATTCACAACCATTACAATTTGAATAATTATCGTCAACATCTTGCTTTACTTCTTTGATTTCAAAAGAAGTAACAATCCCTAAACTATTGTCTATTTCAGCGATAGGATAATTACTGTCATAAGTTGGTAATGGTAATGAGTTCGGAAAAACATCATTCAACCTTCCGACTTCTTTTGGATCAGAAATTATTGAAATATCAATCACAACTAAATCAATGAGTGAATTTGCGTATAAATAATTACCTTTTATTATAATTCCAGTATTACCAGTGATTTTTAAAAAGCCAATATTATTTGGTGCTGATGGATTAGAGTTATCTATAATGTGAACACCATTATTAGGTTCTGTCACAAATAAATAATTGTCTTTAATATAAATACCACCTTTTGTATTTAATGGATGAGGTGCTTCAAATTTAACTGAACTCCTAAAATCTTCAAAAGAAGTATAAATAGGTGAATTTGCTAAGTACTTATTGTAAATTTTGTCTTTACAGCTTGTAAGTACTAATAGAAGTGTCAATGCTCCAAAAATTATTTTTTTCATGGTATTTAATTTTGTGAATTTTCATTCGTTTATTAAGTTGATGCAGAATTTAAATAAAGGGTTGCATTTACAAAAAAAGTAAATCTATATTAATTTACAATTACAAATTTCCCTTGACTAACTACGTCACCAAAATAATTTTGAATTAAATAAAGATAACCACCACTAGACAGGGTTAAAGGAATATTAATCCAATCGTTTAATGTTTCCTTTAAATACACATGATGACCTTTCATATCATAAATAGAAAACGTTAAAAGATTTGTGTCATCAGATTGATAAATGAGTTTACTGTTCTCATCAATAAAAGGCGTGTTTGATGTAATGGTGTTATTATTTAAGTTTCTATATAATTGAATTGGGAAATGACATAAAAACAATCCGTTTTGTCTGTCTGACACTAAAATTAATTCTTCTTTTTCAAAAACAAATACACCCCATGCCCCATTTAATTTGTAGTTAGTTGATTGATGAAAAGTATCATAAAAGCCAACTTCTTTAGGTTTGTCAGTTTTAATGTCTACAACTCTTAACCCTTCATTATAATAGGATATAAATGCAAAATCATTAAATATTTGAACATTATGTGCAACAGCGTTTTCATATTTTTTTGTGCCATATAATGACGACACTTCAATATCAATTAGTGATTCACTATTGCATATTTTTACCTTTTTACCTTTAGTTTCGTCAATAAATAGATATTTTTTTCTGTCTTTGGTTAGCCAACCACTATGGTTGTATCCTTGTCCTGCATAGAAATCTAAAAGACCTAATTGCTGAATTGGTGTTGATTCAAAATTATAAATTTGTAATCCATCAAACCCACAATTTAAAAAGGCAGTATCGTTTGTAACATAACAATCGTGTACGTAGTTTTGAGTGTATTCGTAAAACAGCTGAGGTTGGGTAGGGTTTTGAATGTCAAAAACTTTCATACCTTGATTGTCAGTACCACAGGCATATAATTTTGCTTTTAGGGTGTCAATAAAAATATTATGACAAATTTGAAAGTACTGGTTACTATCATATACTTTGTGAATTGAATCAGGGAGTGTACTTAAATCAAAAATCTGTAAACTACTTGCGCCTTCATCACAAACGCTATATAAATAATTTTTATAGGTTTTAAAATCTCTATGTTGCACTTGTGGAGATGAAAATTTACCGGCTTTAAAATCTACTTTTATTAGCTTTTTATTACTAATTTTAAATATATGTGTGCCTTCAGTTGACCCTAATGCTACGTAATTTTGATTAGCAAATTCAAAACCCCAAACATCTGAAAAATAAGCATCTTCAGCTCCTTTTAAAAGTGTAGTGTCTGTCCAATGGTCTAATAATTCAATATTATAACTTTGTTGCGTGTAGCAGAGGTTAATAAATAGTAATAATATGGCGGTTAAAATTTGCTTCACGTCTTCAAAATTACCCTAATTAGATTAGTTTTCATATAAAAAGTGTTAAAAATGTGAGTTTTTGAGTAAAACCCCTCATCTTTCGATTTATTGGTAAGTGTATTACTTCAAATTTTATAGTATCTTAGCAACTTCCAATTATGAAGAATTTAGTTATTATTCCAACATACAACGAAAAAGAAAACATTGAAAAAATGATTCTTAAAGTGATGTCTTTAAAAGAAGGCTTTCACTTACTAATTGTTGATGACGGTTCTCCTGATGGAACAGGGCAGATTGTAAAAGATTTACAAAAAGATTTTCCTGAGAGATTACATATTGAAGAACGTGCTGGTAAACTAGGTTTAGGAACCGCATATTTACACGGATTTAATTGGGGATTAGAAAGAGAATATGAATATCTTTTCGAAATGGATGCTGATTTTTCTCACAATCCAGATGATTTATCTCGTTTATTAAATGCTTGTGTTATTGAGGGAGGTGATATGTCAATCGGTTCAAGATATGTAAAAGGAGGTAAGGTTGCAAATTGGGATAAAAAGAGATTAATTCTTTCATTTTTAGCGTCTTGGTATGTGCGTATTATCCTTTGGGTTGGTATTCACGATACAACAGCTGGTTTTAAATGTTATAACCGTAAAGTACTTGAAAAAATAAATTTTGACGCAATTACTTTTAAAGGTTATGCTTTTCAAATTTGCATGAAATACGCAGCTGTAAAGCATGGATTTAAAGTTAATGAAGTTCCGATTACTTTTATTGACCGTGAATTTGGAACCTCAAAAATGAGTTCGAGTATTTTTAAGGAAGCTGTTTTTGGTGTTTGGCAAATGAGATGGCTGAAGTTATAATACTTCCTATTGTACAATACATCCTTCTAGTATCTTTTTTATGCCACGAATGCACGAATAATTTTTTATTCCCATTTTAACTTATTTTTTAACGAGAAACTTCATTCGTGGCTAACTAAACAAAATTCGTCAGTCTTGCGTTGCACTGAGTTTTTATCGAAGTGTGTCTAGTATCTAGTAGCGAAGCGCTCTTGTATATATTTTAAATCTCACACAACAATTTAGCTGCTTTTCTTAAAGTTTCTTCTGTTTTAGCAAAGCAAATTCTTACCACTTTATGATCCGTTTTGTTTTGATAAAAAACAGAAGTTGGAATGGTTGCAACGCCTATTTCTTTTGTTATTCTTTTGGCAAAGTCAACATCATTTTCGTTTGATATATCTGAATAATCAAATAAGGCAAAGTAAGTCCCATCACAAGCCAATGGCTTTAGTTTAGATGTTTTCATGAGTTCTAAAAACAAATCTCTTTTCTGTTTATAAAATGGCATTACATCACGCCAAGAATTTGTCTCAGTCATAAATTTTGCCACTGCATATTGCATGGTATTGTTCACACAAAAGACATTAAACTGATGTACTTTTCTAAATTCTTCTGTTAATTCTTCAGGTGCTACACAATATCCTAACTTCCATCCTGTCACATGAAAAGTTTTACCAAAACTGTATGTCACAAAACTTTTTTGTCTTAAAATAGTACTTTTTAAGACGGATTGATGTTCGCCTTCAAATTGAATGTGTTCATACACTTCATCACTCAGAACATATATATTTGGGTGTGATTCTATAATGTTTTCTAATTGAACAAGGTCTGAAGGGCTTAATACTGAACCAGCAGGATTATGAGGATTATTAATCACAATCATTTTAGTTTTTGAAGTAATATTTGCTTTTACTTCACCCCAATTAATTGAATAAGAAGGATGTTGTAATTCTAAATGAACCGGTACAGCACCTTGTAATCTTATTGAAGGATCATAGCAATCATAAGCAGGGTCAAACAAAATAACTTCATCATCAGGATGTAGCATAGCTGAAAATATGGTGTAAATAGCTTGAGTAGCGCCAGCAGTAATTGTAATTTCAGAATTAGAGTTCACAGTAATGTGATGCTGTTCTTTGATTTTAGTAGCAATAGCGTCTCTTAAATCTTGACGTCCAGCCATAGGCGCATATTGTACTTCTTCTTTATCTAATCCTTCTTTTACAAAGTCTTTTAATTGTTCACTAATTTTAAAATTAGGAAACCCTTGAGACAAATTTATTGCACCACATTTATTTGCTAATTGTGACATCACTGTGAAAATACTTGTTTCTATTTTTGGTAATTTTGATTTCATAGTTTTGTTGTCGTTTAATGTTTTCAGTTATGCTAATCAAAAATTCTTCAATCTTGTGTCTAGAAGCGCAGCGTACTAACAGCGAAGCGGTCTAATATCTATTAGCGTAGCGTTCTTTTCATCATCTCAATCCAAATATTTTAAAGGTACGCTTAGTTACATTCTTAATGTTAACAAATTTAAGCATTTATTTGAGATTTTATTAAGTACATTTTTGTGCCTAAAAATATAATTACGCCATCTTACAAAACCACTCAAAATAAATTGTAATATTGTAGTTATATATTACAAATAATGAATAAAAAAATATTAGTTACAGGTGGTGCAGGTTATATTGGTTCACACACAGTGGTTGAATTAGTAGAGGCTGGTTTTTCTCCAATTATTGTAGATGATTTTAGAAATTCTAAACCATTTATTTTAGATAGAATTAATACCTTAACAAAATATGCTATTCCTTTTTATGAAATTGATTGTAATGATTCTATTCAAATGGAAAAAGTATTTACTGACCATCCAGATTTAAATGGTGTAATCCATTTTGCAGCTCATAAAGCGGTGGGCGAATCTGTAAGTAATCCATTAATGTATTACAAAAACAATGTAGGTTCACTTGTTGTGTTACTCGAATTAATGGAAAAGCATAAAGTGAAAAACTTAGTGTTTTCATCATCTTGTACAGTTTATGGTGAGCCAAATGTACCTGTTGTAACTGAAGAAACTGAATTACAACCTGCGTCTTCTCCTTATGGAGAAACGAAACTCGTTTGTGAAAAAATTATCAATCATACACATGCAACATCTGATAATTTAAAAGCCGTTTTACTTAGATATTTTAATCCGATTGGTGCACATCCATCTGCAACTTTAGGAGAGTTACCACAAGGTATACCAAATAATTTATTACCATATTTAACACAAACGGTTAATGGGATTAGAGACGTTTTAACTGTGTATGGAGATGATTATAAAAACACTGTAGATGGCACATGTGTTAGAGATTATATTCATGTAGTAGATTTAGCAAAAGCACATGTTAAAGCATTAGAGTGGTTGAATAAGAAAACGGAGTCGATTGTTGATACGTTTAATATAGGAACAGGAAGTGGAAGTTCAGTTTTAGAAGTGATTACTACTTTTGAAAAAGTAAATAATGTAAAAGTGAACTATAGCGTTGGACCAAAACGTGAGGGTGACGTAGAGCAGATTTACGCAGATGCTTCTAAAGCGAAAAACATTTTAGGTTGGCAATGTCAGTTTACTCTAGGAGATTCTCTTAAACATTCTTGGGAATGGGAAAAAAGTATTAGTAATACATAAAGTTTTAGCCAGGATTTAAAGTTGATCGTTTTTATTTGATATTAACGTGAGTAGATACTTCCGTTATTTTTTAATAAGTTAATGCATTAAATTCCAAGTTATTTCATAGATTTGAAACTTATGAAAATAGACTTCACCTCACTTTATACTAAAATAGCATTAGTAATACTGTTTTTTCCTAATACGAATTTTGCGCAAGATAAATTAAAAATTAATCATGAAGCTTATGACAATTGGAAATCGATAAAATCAAATATTTTATCGCCTAAAGGTACATTTGTAGTTTACACGATTAACCCTCATAAAGGAGATGGAACACTATTTATTCAGAATACTGATAAAACCGTATTACAATCTATTGAAAGAGGAAAAGGTGCGAAAATTAATTATAACGAAAAGTTTGTAACGTTTCAAATCGGTGCTCAATTTGACAGTTTAAGACAATTAAAATTAGATAAAGTTAAAAAAAATAAATTTCCAAAAGATACATTAGGTATTTATTTGGTAGATGGAGATTCTACGGAATTAATTCCTAATGTTAAGTCTTATAAATTAGCAAAAGAAGGGGATTGGATTGCTTATTTATTGACGAAAGATACGCGTCCTGAGTGTAAAGTTTACAAATGTAAATTTAGACAAAAACGTAATAAATGTACAAAAGAGAAGACATCAGGTACAACATTAGTGATATATAATCCACTCACTAAACTAAAAAAAGAAATAGTTCAAGTTAAAGAATATCACTTCAATGAAAAAGGAACAAAATTAGCCTTTGTTACTAGCTTTAAAGGAAAGGCTGATTCATTAAGTTTATCAATAATGGATCTAGAATCTGACTATAGAATTGACTCAATTACAACTAATAGTTTAGTAATTAAATCTATTATGTTTGATAAGTCAGGCACTCAATTAGCATTTTTAGAATCTAATGACACCAACAAGAGAAAAGTATTTGAATTAGGGTATTGGAATCAAGATTTAGCTACAGAATTAATTTATATAGATTCTACAATTCAAAACATGAAAAAGGGCTGGACTGTGTCAGAGTTTAACAAACCTTCATTTTCAAGAGATGGAAAAAAACTGTTTTTTGGGACTAATCAAATTGTAACACAACTTCCAGAAGATTCTTTATTAGTAAATGAAAAGTCAAAGGTTGATGTTTGGTCATGGCATGACAAGCAATTACAACCAATGCAGTTAAAAAGACTAAAACAAGAACAAAGAAAAAATTATTTAGCTGTTTACCACATCTCTACAAAACAATTTGTTCAGCTAGCAAAATCAGAAGTACCTAATGTTAGGCTTTTTGACCACTACAATAGTAACTTTGCGTTAGGAATAGCAAATGAAAATCATCAAAGAGAACAATCGTGGGCATTTCCATGGAAGTCAGATTATTATTTGATTAATGTTGAAAATGGTAATCAGACTGAAATCGACAATGGTTTAGCTTATGGGGGAACGTTATCTCCTTCAGGAAAATATTTTATATGGTATAATGGATCAGATTCTACATGGCATTCTAAAGAAATAAAGACAAATGAAAATTACAATTTAACAGAGTCGGCAAACGCAAATTTTGCGTCAGATAACAATGGAAATCCTTTTATAGCTTATCCAGAAGGTAAATCGTCTTGGGTAAAAGAGAACGGTAAAGAAAAATTACTAATTTACTCAGAATTTGATATTTGGTTAGTTGACCCAAGTGGAATTGAAGACATAAAATCAATCACAAACCGATTAGGAAAAGCTACAAATACAGTCTATAGATTAAATAATTTAGAGAGAGATTCAACTTATATTACAATAAATAACAACCTTTTTCATGGTGTAGATAAAAAAACTAAAGATGAATTTTATGTAAAACCAACTGACTTATCTAAGCGATACTTACAGTCAAATCATACGTATTACTACCTTTTAAAAGCGAAACATGCTGAGAAAGTATTATTCCGTAGAATGAATTTTATAGATTATCCAGAATTGACTGTGTCAAATATGGAATTAACAGAAACCATAACACTTACAGAATCCAATCCACAGCAGAAGGATTATAATTGGGGAACAGTTGAACAAGTAAACTGGAAATCGTATAAAGGATTAGATTTAGATGGACTTTTGTATAAACCAGAAAATTTTGATTCGACAAAAACCTACCCTATGATTGTATATTTTTATGAAAAATATGCTGATGATATTCATAGACATTACATTCCAAAACCAACGGCGTCTATAATTTACGCTACAGAATATGTAAGTAATGGATACATTGTATTTATTCCAGATGTTTTGTATACGGAAGGTCATCCAGCAAAATCTGCTTATGATTGTATTTTGAGTGGTACAGATCATTTAACTCAAAAATATGATTGGATTGACACCACAAAAATGGCATTACAAGGTCAAAGTTGGGGAGGGTATCAAACTGCACAATTAATTACAATGACTAATAAGTATGCATGTGGTATGGCAGGTGCTCCAGTTAGTAACATGTTTTCTGCTTATGGCGGAATAAGATGGGGAAGTGGAATGAGTCGTCAATTTCAATATGAACGTACACAAAGTAGAATAGGGTGTACTATTTGGGAATGCCCAGAATTGTATATTGAAAACTCACCTATTTTTGGTTTACCAAATGTTAATACACCGCTGTTAATTATGCATAATGATGGAGACGGAGCAGTGCCATGGTATCAAGGTATAGAAATGTTTATGGGTTTAAGACGTTTAAATAAACCTGTTTGGATGTTAAACTATAATGGCGACCAACATAATTTAATGAAAGATGCAAACCGTAGAGATTTAAGTATAAGAATGCGTCAATTCTTTGATTATTACTTATTGAGTGAACCAATGCCTTTATGGATGAAAAATGGTGTAAAAGCAATTGATAAGGGTAAAAAATTAGACCTAGAATTAGAGAAATAAGTAGTATAAAAAAAATACGCGAGCGTGTTGTGAAATTAAAAAACCCTTGAAGTTTAAAACAAACGACAAGGGTTTTTTTATAATCGGGTATTTAGTTATTTCATTAATTCTTTTTCAATAACCTCTTTTAAGTTTTCTTTTGGTAAAGCACCAGCTTGCATTATTGGTTTTTTATCCATTGGAATAAATAACATTGAAGGAATACTTCTAATTTGGAAAGCAGCCGATAATTCTTGTTCCACTTCAGTATCTACTTTATAGATTACAATTTTATCTTTATATTCTTCTGATAGATCTTCTAAAATTGGAGCAACCATTTTACAAGGTCCACACCAATCAGCATAAAAGTCAATTATAGCTGGAAGTTTACCTTTAAATTTCCACTCTTTTTCTGTAGTGTAATCAAAAACCTCCGATTTAAATAATTCTGTAGTTAATTGTATTGTTGGCATTTTATTAATTTTTGTACAAAGATAAAGCAAAGGGATTTATTTATGGTAATTGTTATCACAAACCAATGTTTTGTAATGTAGCTTACTTTTCTAAGTTTAAAGCAGTATAAAGCTAAATCAGTGTTTGTGTAGTGAATTACTACAAGTGTGTTGTTTTCTAGGTACTGGGTCTTCCCCTGTGCCTCCCCAAGGATTACAAGATGAGATTCTTTTTATTCCTAACCAGCCACCTTTTAGCGGTCCCCATTCTTTAATCGCTTCAATTGTGTAATTTGAACAAGTCGGTGTGTATCTACATGCACTTGGCAAAATAGGTGAGATTATCCATTGGTAAACCTTGACTGGAAAAATAAATATGCTATTGATAAATTTACGAATCATTATTTAACGTAATCTTGTTTTATAACTAATGCTAACCAACCATCATCATATTTAATATAACCCTGGTCGTAGCAAAAATAATAGGTTCCTCCTTTTTGAGTTTTATAAACATTTGTATGGTATGCAAAGTTAAATCCTTCTTCCATTAAGGTTGTTTCTTTTATTTTTGCTTTCCCATTAGGATTTAGGCGGTCTAGAATTCTACGGTTTTTACGCAATATATTATTTACATTACGCATGTAACTTGTCACATCACGGTTATTTTTATTGTGCTGATCATTTCTACAATAATCTGAACAATATTTTTTATCTATTCTACCAAATATTTCAGTTTCACAAGATAAACAGTGACGTTTTTCCTTCTCTTTTTTCATTTTACACAACTAAGTTAGTCATTTGTTTTTAGTTGTAATTACAATTATTGATTCAAAGTTTTGATTCATGTTTTTTTGATATTTGAAATTTAGCCCTTACCTTGTCAAAAAAACTAAAGTTGTACGGAAAAATAAACATACAAGAGTTAGCTAAGTTTGGGAATCTTGAATTTTTAGCAAAACAAGTTGTTGAAGGCTTTATCACAGGTCTTCATAAATCACCTTATCATGGTTTTTCTGTTGAGTTTGCGGAGCATAGGTTATATAATAAAGGAGAGAGTACTAAATATATTGATTGGAAGTTATTTGCCAGAACAGATAAATTATTTGTTAAAAGGTTTGAAGAGGAGACTAACTTAAGGTGTAGATTTGTTTTAGATGCCTCCTCATCTATGTATTTTCCAAAAATTGATAATACTAATAGTTTAAACAAACTTGGCTATAGTGTTTACGCCATTGCTTCATTAATTGAGTTATTGAAAAAACAAAGAGAAGGTGTTGGTTTGACAATTTTTGACGATAAAATTATAACAGAAACGGCAATTAAAACTTCTGCAACACACATTAAACAAATGTATGTTGAACTAGAACATTTAATGAATGGTCAAACTGACAATTTAAACAGAGAAACTGATTTTACGGATGTGTTACATGAAGTAGCCGAAAATTCACATAAAAGATCGCTAGTTATTTTATTTTCTGATTTTTTCACAAAACACTCAATAGAAGATTTGTCTGATGCATTTTTACATTTACGTCACAACAAGCATGAGGTTATTTTGTTTAATGTTTTAGATAAAAATAAAGAGTTAGACTTTAATTTCCCAAATAAACCAACTGCTTTTGTTGATTTAGAAACAGGACAAAAATTAAAGTTACAGCCATCTGAGGTAAAGCATGAGTATAAAACTAAAATGAAAACATATATTTCTGAATTGAAATTAAGATGTTCTCAATTCAAAATTGACTTTATTGATGTAGATGTGAATGAACCCATAGAGTTTATACTCCAACAGTACTTAATAAAGCGTTCTAAAATTAACTGATAACGAGTAGATTAGAAAAAACTTTAAAAATAATTCAGTTTTTTTAAAAAAAAAGTATTGTTTACCCAATTAGAATAGCTAATTTTGCCTCACCTAAGTAATTAGGGATTGATTTTAAATAATCACGGTCCGGTAGTTCAGTTGGTTAGAATGTCGCCCTGTCACGGCGAAGGTCGCGAGTTCGAGTCTCGTCCGGACCGCTTAAAGAAAAAAAGCTTCACTTAATGTGAGGCTTTTTTTATGCGTTCATATTTTGATTAGATCAGTTTTAAAAATTAAAATTAAAAAAAGTATTGTTTAACCAAATAGAATACTTAATTTTGTCCCACCTAAGTAATTAGGGATTGATTTTAAATAATCACGGTCCGGTAGTTCAGTTGGTTAGAATGTCGCCCTGTCACGGCGAAGGTCGCGAGTTCGAGTCTCGTCCGGACCGCTTAAAAAGAAAAAAGCTTCACTTATGTGAAGCTTTTTTTTATGTGTACCTGGTTGAAAGAGAGTAGGTGTAATAAAAAACAAGTAATATAAATTAACAAATTATGAAAAAATCAGTACTTCTATTAGGGTTATTAATAGCCTCTTTTTTAAGTGTAAATGCACAAACAATAACTGTGGCAGATAACACGCCTGGTGTTTTAACGGATTATACTTTTGAGTATACCTTAGGGTCAATTACATCATTAGGTAATCTATTTTATGGAGGAGTTATTAATTCTAATATCACAAATGGCGTAATTGTAAATCCGTTTACTTCTAATGAAATGGAGATTTATATAAATAATGTGTTAGTACCTTCTTCAAACTGGGGAGGTATTATACAATCATTTCAGGGATGGGGGACTTATTCGGCTCAAGTACAAAAGCCTACTTCTCCAGCTGTTAATAATGGTGATGTCATTAAAATTAAATTTATAGGAATATTTAATAATCCAACAGCTGGAGGAACATATACATTTAATTGGGGAACTAAAACGTATAGTGGTGGTGTTGTTGAAAATTTTTCTGCTTTGGTAACAATAGCAAGTCCACCGCCAGCAATAACAAGTTTCTCTCCAACTTCAGGAGAGGTAGGAACTTCAGTAACTATTACAGGAACAGATTTTGATGCTACTGCATCAAATAATACGGTTTACTTTGGTGCGGTAAAAGCGACAGTTACGGCATCTACAACTACAAGTTTAACCGTTACGGTACCTTCGGGGAGTACATATGAACCTATTACCGTTACTACTGGTGGGTTTGTAGCTCAATCTTCATTAGTTTTTAACGTTACTAATAGTGCTATTTCTAGTGAACCCATAAACAAATGGTCTTTTTCTGAAGCACAAAGTTATGTGTCATCTAGTGGTGTTGGATCTTGGCATATGAAAGACCGTACGGCTGTTATTGTTGATTTTGATGGAGATGGAAAGCCTGATGTAGCTAAAATTAAAAATGGTGGAAATGTTAAAATACATTTAAATACGGCTACTATTGGTGACATAAGTGCAAATACTTTTGCTACAGGAATTGATATAGCAGGTAGTACTTGTTACGGTTCTACAGTTGCAAGTGGTGATTTTGATGGTGATGGAAAAATTGATTTGATATTTGAAACCACTTCTAATACTATGGCAATTTTGAGAAATAGTTCGTCTGGTATTGGAAATATAGCTTTTGATGCAGTAGTTAATATTGACGTTTCAAGTGTATATGCTGGTCGTAGGGTAAGAGTTGCTGATTTTGATGGTGATGGAAAATTGGATATAGCTGTAAGTTATTTATATTCAAATTCGTTTAATATTTGGTTAAATACCAGTAGTATAGGTAGTGTCAGTTTTAATCCCACTTATATTACTATTTCTGGTTTAAATAGTGGCTGTAGATCTTTTCAGGTTGGAGATATAAACATGGATGGAAAATCAGATGTTATTTGGGGAGCTGATAATGGTGGACAGTTGTTATTAAACACTACTACAGCAGTTGGATCACCTAGTTTTGATACTCCAATAAGCACATCAACTTCTGGGAATCAATTTACAATTGCCGATTATGATGGTGATGGTGATAATGATTTTATGAGTAATGGAGGAAGCTTAAGGATTAATAATATTTCAGGGACTGTAACTGCAGCTTCTTTTTCATCAGCAACGGTCGGTAGCTTCCCTGGGTCATTAAAATATATTAGTTCGGGTGATTTCAATGGAGATGGTAAAATTGATATTGCAGCAGCAGATAATTCTTATATTAGATTTTGGCTTAATGATTATACTAGTTCTCCATCTAGTACTTCATTTACAACTGCTACTGCATTTAGTGCATATGAAGGAAATACTCTTATTTGTGATTTTGATGGAGATGGAAAGCAAGATATTTTTTCTGCAGAATCTAGTCAGTCAAAATTTAATATTTATAAAAATATAATTGGAGAGCCTTTAAATTTTTACCCACAATATAATTCTGTCTTTTATGCCACTAATTATTGGTACTTAAATAGTGATTTTAGCTACAATAATAAGGCTCCTACTGATTTATTTACACAATCAGATTATATACTCAACCTTACTTTAACTGGGGCAAATAATTTCACAGGTCTATATTCAAATCTAACCGTTTCAAATAAGATTATTTTTTCTGATGCGACCTTACAAATGAATGCTGATTTATATCATACTGGTATTGCTGATGGTATTACAGCAAACGCTTATTTTAAAACAATTACTACGGGTAACTACAAAAGAGATGTGTCATCTACAGTTGTAAATTTTGGTATTGGTAATTCAACTTACAATCCAGTTTCTATTACAAATAATACGGGTACAGATGATGTTTATTCGGTAAGAGTTTCTGATAGAGTAAACCAAGATGGTAGTTCATCTACATCTTCGTGGGTTAGTTTAGGTTTAAATAGTTTACAAAGACAATGGGTTATCTCTAAAGATGCATCTAATGCTACATCAGGAACTGATATCACATTTAACTGGAATACTTCTGATGATATAGAAGGTACTATAAATACTCCGGCATTATTTATATTTGATGGAACTGACTGGGTTAAGCAAACTACAGGAGTAACTGTAACTGGTACTAGTATTACAATTGCGGCATATACAGGAGTACTATCTAATACTCAATTTGCTGTAGCTGATGATGTAGCAGGATTAATGCCACCTGGGATTACAGTTGCAGGAACTTTATCGGGATTTACAAAATGTACAGACGCAGCTTCTTCAATACAAAGTTTTGATGCTTCTGCTTCTGGTCTTACTGCAAATATTACTATTGCAGCTTTAACAGGAATAGAATATTCATTAGATAATGCTACGTTTTCATCTACGTTAACGCTAGCACAAACAAGTGGAACAGTCAGTACTACTACTGTATATGTACGTATGACTGCTGCTGCTAATGCATCAATCTCAGGAAATATTTCTTTAACTTCTACAGGAGTAACAACAGAAACTATTGCGGTATCAGGTACGGTAAACACGTTACCTACTGCAAGTATAGCAAAAACAAATGTGTCTTGTTATACAGGATCAGACGGTACAGCAACTGTTACTGCCTCGGGCGGTGGCGGAAGTTATACGTATTCATGGGATACTACACCAACACAAACAACAGCCTCAATTTCAGGTTTGTCAGCAGGAACATATACCTGTACCATAACAGATGCTAATGGGTGTACAACAACAACATCATTAGCAACGATAACTCAACCTACTTCAGCGTTAAGTGCTACTACAGTAAAAACAAATGTAAGTTGTAATGGAGGTTCAGATGGTACAGCAACAGTTACAGGTTTAGGCGGTAACGGAAGTTATACGTACTCATGGGATTCTACTCCTGTTCAGACTACAGTAATAGCTACAGGTTTGTCAGTAGGAAGTTATACTTGTACAGTAACTGATGCAAATGGTTGTGTAACAACAACATCATCAGTAATAATAACTGAACCTACTGTGTTAAGTGCTACTACAGTAAAAACAAATGTAAGTTGTAATGGAGATTCAGATGGTACAGCAACAGTTACAGCCTTAGGCGGTAGCGGAAGTTATACGTACTCATGGGATTCAACTCCTATACAGACTACAGCAATAGCTACAGGTTTGCCAGGGACACAAGGTTTCCCGGGGACAACATATACTGTAACAGTAACAGATGTAAATGGATGTACTACTACAGCAATAGCTTTAATAAAGAAACCATCATTATTTTCAGTAACTACAGCAGTAACAGTTGTAAGTTGTAATGGAGGTTCTGACGGTACTGCAACAGTAACTACTATAGGGGGAACAGGAGCGCCAACTATTTCTTGGAATACTTCACCAGTACAAACGTCATTAACGGCTACAAGTTTATTAGCA
>Ga0308004_10000343_pt1 | contig 22447 bp, 21 predicted proteins | sample Neamet38_FD_203156 | JGI IMG/M metagenome (GOLD analysis project Ga0308004, IMG submission 203156) | Marine microbial communities from water near the shore, Antarctic Ocean - #38 | ecosystem: Environmental > Aquatic > Marine > Unclassified | place: Southern Ocean | collected 2014-06-06 | reverse complement strand
GCACGTGGCGAAATTGGTAGACGCGCAACCTTGAGGGGGTTGTGAACGCAAGTTCGTGGAAGTTCGAGTCTTCTCGTGCGCACTTTTTACTTTTTTACTTCTTTCACAAATAATTAACCTAATTATCTAAGTTTATTATTATTTTTGTTTATGCAAAAACTAATAATCATGTTGTGCTTTCTTTTTTCTTTAAGCATATTTTCTCAAACAGAAACTTTAACAATTAAAACTTTAAAAGGGCAAATAATTCATGCTGAAAATAAAAAAGTCCTGAGCGCTGCTCACATATTAAACCTTAACACGGTTTCTGGAACTATTACAAACGATTTAGGTTATTTTGAAATACCAACCAGAGTAAATGATACTATTTTAGTTTCCTACTTAGGATATGAGTCAATTAAACTAAAAATAACTAATGATTTACTAAAAGGTAATGAATTAGAAATTGCCTTATATCAAAAATCAGAAAAAATCAGAGAAGTGGTAATACGCTCAACTAAATTAATTGGAGTTTTAGAAATTGATGTAAAACAAGTACCTGTAGATAGATTTACGCGAATAAAAATAAACGGGCTACCTCAGACATATGAAGTAGGGAAACCACAAAAGAAAAACTTTTCTTCTCCTATAGCAGCATTGTTCCAGCCAGTAGATTTTTTGTATAATCTTTTTGGTAAAAAACCAAAACAACTAAGAAAATTACAAAAATTAAAGAAAGAAGATAATTTACGTAAAATGCTTGCTGGTAAATTTGATAGAGAAGTAATGATGGAGTATCTAGATATGGATCGACAAGAACTATCTGAATTACTAACAGACTGCAGTTACTCAGATTATTTTATTAAAAAGGCGTCAGATTTACAGATGATAGAAGCCATATTAGATTGCTACGAGAACCACAAAGCTTTAAAGAAAGGTAAAATCGAACGTAATAAAATTCCTGTAAAGAACTAAGTGTATTTTTTGCGGATGCTTTAAACAGCTTCTTTTAAGCTTCTCAATTAATACATAAAGACGCAAAACACTATTAAAATTAATTTAGTATTAAATAGTACTCTATTGTTTTCCAATATAGATGGAAACAAAAAAAAATCCAGCATTTGCTGGATTTTTTCTATCTTTTTTTAGCATTCTTATTGATTCCCTAAAATAATTGGCATTCCAGATTTACCAGAACCAATTACCACTACTTTGCTATTTGGAGACTTCGCTAACTCTAAAGTTGCGTCAATTCCTTTTTCTTGTAAAATCTTTTCAGTTAAAGAAGCACTTAAAATTTTGTTTGCAATAGCTTTACCTTCCGCATCAATTCTTTGTCTTTCAGCCTCTTTTTTAGCTTTAGAAATTCTAAATTCATACTCCAAAGATTCTTGCTCTTGTTTTAATTTTGTTTCAATTGCAATTCTAATCGTACTTGGTAATTTAACATCTTCGACTAAAACTCTTTTTACTGATAAGAATTGGTCTTTTAGAATGATTTGAATTTCATCTAGAATTTCTTGTTCGATTACATCTCTTTTGCTAGAATATAATTGCTCAGGTGTATAACGCCCAACAACACTTCTTGCCGCTGCATTTATAGCAGGATCTAATAATTCACGCTCATAATCCTCTCCTTTTGTTTTGATAAGAGATCCTAAGTTGTCGAATTCTGGCTCGTACCAAATTGTTCCGTTTACTTTAACCTCTAATCCATTAACAGAAAGTACATTCATCTCATCTGAAATAGATTGTTGACGTACTTTTCTAATAATCATTTTGTTCCAAGGAGCAACAATTTGAAAGCCTTCACCATATGTCTTCTCTGTATTGATACCATTTCCTAAAGTTTCGAAAAGAACACCTCCTTCACCAGGACCGATGGTTACTGTTGATTTAGAAAACAAAATTAATGCTACTACTGCAAGCAGTATAAAAAAAACTCCACCTTTTGGGAATTTTATATCTAATTGATTATTCGCCATTTTTTTTTTAAAATTTTAAGTTCATTCAAATTTACAATAAACTTTAGGAAAGACAAGGTATAAGGTTGCAATCTTAATAAGAAGGTTTCATAAAATTAAGATTAAATCTTACCGTAATATTTTCGAATAAACCATTCTGCAGAGAATAAAGAGATTATAAAAATTAAAAACATATACCAATCAATCAAATTTTGTTCTTTTGTAATTGACTTCTGAACGGTATAGTATCTTTTATCTTCCAATAATTTTTTACTTAAACTCACAACATCATCTTTAAAAAAGACTTTACCTCCTACTTTTACCGCTAAACTTTTTAACTTTTGAACATTTGAATTTGAAAACTGCTCTTCAATATTATAAGCTATAATTTTAAAACTACCATATTTAATAATATTCTGCCCAACAACTGAAACTTTAAAAACATAATTACCAAAGTCCAAATTCTCTATAGCTATTTGATAAGAATTGTTCATTACTGAAAACGGTAGCTTTACAACCTTTTTAGTTTCCTTATTGGTAAGTGCTATTTCTAAAGATGCTCTTTCATTAAATTTATAGTTTTTATCTGTATAAAACGCGGAAATATTAACAATGGTGTTTGCAGGATATAGATTTTCTGAATTAATTACTAATCGATCTCTTTTCTTTTTTGAAGAAAGATATTGCACTAAGTTTCCTATAAATTGATCAAATTCCTGAAAAGAACTAGACTTTAGAAAGCTTGATGCTCTCCATTTCCAAATTCCTTCCCCAAAAATTACAGCCATTTTATGCTTATTTTCTTCCAAAACAGATATTAACGGTTGTTGAAGTTCTAATCCATTTATTCTTTGAAATAAAAGATCTTCATGTTCTTTATAAAAAGTAATGGAACCAAACTTATCTTTTAAAAGTGAAAATGCATTAAAACCGATGTCTTCTTGTAAAAAAGTTAAAAAGGAATCATTATAAACTGCTCCATAATTTTCCGTTTCATTGATGGCGTTTTTAGTAAATCCTAATTGTTGTTTGTTTATAAAATTCCAATCTGAATCTTTACCCGTAACTACTAGTAAATTTAAATTTAAGTCTTTTATTTTATTTAAAATAGACTTAAATATATTATTCGGTTGATATATTATAATTAATTGAAAATCAGTTAATTCACCTTTAAATTTATCAACAACAGAAATCTCTAAAGAACGCTGTTTATTACTTTCTATTGCCTTTTTAATTGCACCAATATCTGGATGTAAAACAGATGTAAGAAGCAGTACTTTTGTTTGCTCATCAATGACTTCTACCGAGAAATTTTTAGTATTATTATTGGTGTTTTTTTCACCTTTTATTTTCTGGATTGTTGCCGTATAATAATTATTTCCTTCTTTTATAGAGGTTAAATTGGTAGTAATTATTTGAGAGTTTTCGCTTTTAGAAAATTGAAGGTTCTTAGAAAATACTTTTTTATTGCCGTTAAAAATTACAAACTTTGTTTTTACATTTTCATCTCCATCATAATTTAAGAGCACCTCTACAGGGAATTTGTTTTTTATATAGCTGTATTTATTTACATTTAATTGATTTATTTTTAAGTCTTTATACTTTACAGTGTCTCCAAAAACAATCGGGTAAATTGTTTGCGTAGCGTTCGTATATTCATAAGCACTACCTATTGTTTGATTGCCATCTGTGAGCAATAAAATAGGTGCATTTTTACCGTTATTTAAATTATTTAAATCACTAATTGCCTTATGAATATTTGTTGATTTTCCTTTAAAAGACAAACTATCAGAAACTGCTAAAGCTTTGCTAAATATAAAATCTTCAAAATTGAACTTAGCAGTTAGCTCCTTATTCTTTTTAAGTTTACTAATAAAGTCAATCACATTTCGTTCTTCATTAAAAAAAGAAATAGATTTAGAATTATCAACTAAAATTGACAAGGTTGGCTTGCTATTTTCTATGATTGTTGTTGTAATCTTCGGATTAATTAGTAACAATAACAATAAAAACAAAGAAATTGATTTCAGTATAAAAAGTAAAGTATTCCTTTTAGCTTTTGTTTTTACTTTATATAAATATTGAAAATAAGCAACAGCAATGCTAGCGAAAAAAGCTATTAGAATATATAAAATGATGATTGATTGCAATTATTTTCTTTTTGTGAAAGATATAAAGAACTATCTAAAAAAAGAAAACCTATAACGTTAAATTGTTACAGGTTTGTATTATTTAAAAATCACAAACGACTAAGTTAACATTCCACCGTCTACAGAAAGCGTTTGCCCTGTTATATAAGTACTCATGTCAGAAGCCAAAAAGACACATGCATTCGCAATATCTATAGGCTGCCCTCCTCTTTTCAAAGGAATTCCGTCTCGCCAAGATTGTACAGTTGCCTCATCTAATCTTGAAGTCATTTCTGTTTCTATAAAACCAGGAGCAATTACATTACTTCTAATATTTCTAGAACCTAACTCTAAAGCTACAGATTTAGAAAAACCAACAATACCAGCTTTGGAAGCTGCATAGTTAGATTGTCCTGCATTTCCTTTTAATCCAACAACAGAACTCATGTTTATAATAGACCCTGATCTTTGCTTCATCATAGGTCTAATGACTGCCTTTGTTAAATTAAAGACAGATTTTAAGTTTACTTCAATAACTTTATCAAAATCATCTTCAGAAATACGCATTAACAGATTGTCTTTTGTTATACCCGCATTATTTACGAGAATATCAATAGCCCCAAATTCTTTATGAACTTCTTTTGCTAATTCTTGAGCTGCATCAAAATTTGCAGCATTCGATTGATATCCTTTTGCATCTACTCCATAGGATTTTAATTCTTCCTCTAAAGCTTTTGCTGCGTCTATAGAAGCGCTGTAAGTAAATGCTATATTAGCACCTTGTTTTGCAAATTCAACTGCAATTCCCCTACCAATTCCTCTTGTAGCTCCTGTAATTATTGCAGATTTATTTTCTAATAATTTCATGTTTTAGTATTTATTTACTTTTCAAATATAAATAAGAAATTCCCGTTTTCACGGGAATTTCTTCTAATTATGCTCGCTTTTATAATAAAGCATTATTTTTTCCCTAAAACTTTAGCAACCATTTCTCCAATTTTTGCTGGAGAACTCACAACGTGTACCCCGTTTTCTGCTAAAATTTTCATTTTTGCTTGCGCTGTATCATCGGCACCACCAACAATTGCTCCTGCATGTCCCATAGTTCTTCCTGCGGGTGCAGTTTGTCCTGCAATAAAACCAACAACTGGTTTTCTGTTACCATCTGCTCTGATCCATTGTGCAGCCTCTGCTTCTAGATTACCACCAATTTCACCAATCATAACAATTGCTTCGGTTTCATCATCATTCATTAATAACTCCACCGCTTCTTTTGTTGTGGTTCCAATAATAGGATCTCCACCAATACCAATTGCTGTAGTAATTCCATATCCTTGTTTTACAACTTGATCTGCAGCTTCATATGTTAAAGTTCCTGATTTAGAAACAATCCCAACATTCCCTTTTTTGAAAATAAAACCTGGCATAATCCCAACTTTAGCTTCATCTGGAGTAATTACTCCAGGACAATTAGGACCAACTAATCTACAATCTTTAGTATCTATATATGCTTTTACTTTGACCATATCTGCCGTAGGAATTCCTTCAGTAATACAAATGATTACTTTGATTCCCGCATCTGCAGATTCCATAATTGCATCTGCAGCAAAAGCTGGCGGTACAAATATAATAGAAGTATCTGCTCCTACTTTTTCTACAGACTCTAATACTGTATTAAAAACTGGTTTTCCTAAGTGTTCTTGTCCTCCTTTTCCTGGGGTTACTCCTCCAACAACATTCGTTCCATAATCAATCATTTGACCCGCGTGAAAAGTACCTTCACTACCTGTAAAACCTTGAACTATAATTTTTGAATTCTTATTTACTAAAACACTCATTAATTTGATATTTTATTTTGTGTGGCAAAAATAGCTTATTGATTGTTTTTAAAAAAATTTTTTAAGAGTTCTTTCTCTCTTTCAAAAAACGTTTTATTCCTGCCATTTCTTTTAATTTTTCTCTAGACTCGGAAACAGGTGTACCAAAATAACTTTTCCCACCAGCGATAGACTTTGTTACCCCAGTTTGACCAAGAATAATAGCTCCTTTTCCTATTGTAATTCCGCTATTTGTACCAACCTGCCCCCAAATAGTTACCTTGTCTTCTATAATTACGCAACCAGCAATACCAGTTTGCGAGGCGATTAAGCATTTTTTTCCAATTATTGTATCATGGCCAACATGCACTTGATTGTCTATTTTTGTTCCTTCTCCAATAGTCGTGTCTCCTGTGACACCCCTATCAATAGTACAAGAAGCACCTAGATCTACATTGTCTTTTATAACAACTCTACCGCCAGAAATCAATTTATCGTAACCTGCTGTTCTATTTTTATAATAAAAAGCATCTGCTCCTAAAACAGTATTTGCATGTATCGTTACATTATTTCCAATTACCGTATTGTCATAAATTGTAACATTCGGATGAATTAAACAATTACTACCAATCGAAACATTATTTCCAATAAATACATTGGGTTGAATGATTGTTTCTTGGCCAATTACTGCAGTATTAGAAATACTTTGTATAGCGGTTTTAAACGGATTAAAATGTTTTGTTATTTTATTAAAATCTCGAAAAGGATCTTCTGAAATTAATAAAGATTTTCCTTCTGGACAAGATACTTTTTTATTGATTAAAATGGTAGTTGCAGCAGAATTTAAAGCTTTATCGTAATACTTTGGATGGTCTACAAAAACAATATCTCCTTTTTCTACAACATGAATTTCATTAATACCTAAAATTTCAAAATTTTTATTGCCAATGAATTCAGCATTAATTAATAATGCAATATCTCCAAGAATTTGTGGGTTTTTAAATTTCATTAGTGGCTATTGGCTGCTTAATTGTGCTTTTAGCTATTAGTGAAACGCTAACAGCCAAAGGCAGAATAAAATTTTTACTCTTTAATACGTTCTTGATAAGTTCCTTTTGTAGTTTCTACTTTAATTTTATCGCCTTCATTTATAAATAAAGGTACATTAACAATAGCACCACTTTCCATAGTAGCCGGCTTTGTTGCGTTGGTTGCTGTATTTCCTTTTACACCTGGCTCTGTATGTGTTACCTCTAAAACAACACTTGCCGGTAAATCTACAGATAAAGGCATATCATCTTCAGAGTTAATAATTATAGTTACAATTTCTCCTTCTTTCATTAATGACGGAGAATCTAAAGCTGATTTTTGTAATTGAATCTGAGAATAATCTTTTTCATTCATAAAATGATAAGTATCACCTTCATTATACAAGTACTGAAATTTATGAGTTTCCACACGAATATCCTCAATTTTTCTTCCTGCAGGAAATGTATTATCTACTACTTTTCCATTGGTAACACTTTTCAGTTTTGTTCTTACAAAAGCAGGACCTTTTCCTGGTTTTACATGTAAAAACTCTATTACTTTATATATATCATTATTATATTTTATACACAATCCGTTTCTAATATCTGATGTTGTTGCCATTTCTAGTGTTTCTGTTTTTAGTATAATACTTTTATAATTATTCTTTAATTTGTTTCTTAGTCTAGTTAGAATTATAGTATCCTTTCATAATCCCTCTATGCGAATCTTTTATAAATTGAATAATTTCATCCCTTTCTGTTGTTGCCTCCATTTCAGCTTCAATGATATCTATAGCTTGCGTGTAATTGTAATTTTTTTGAAATAAAATTCGATAGATATTTTGAATTTCTGTTATTTTTTCTGTTGAATACCCACGTCTTCTTAAGCCTACCGAATTAATTCCAACATAAGATAAAGGCTCACGTGCTGCTTTTACGTAAGGTGGAACATCTTTTCTAACTAAAGAACCACCTGTTACAAATGCATGTTTACCAACAGAAGCAAACTGATGTATTGCAACCATACCTGCTAAAACTACATTATCTCCAATAGTCACATGTCCTGCGAGTGTTGTGTTATTGGAAAAAACACAGTTATTACCAACAAAAGAATCGTGTGCAATATGACAATACGCCATAATTAAACAATTGTCACCAATTTTAGTCTTCATTCTATCTGAAGTACCTCTATTTATAGTAACACATTCTCTAATAGTAACATTGTCTCCAATTTCTACAGTAGTTTCTTCATCATCAAATTTTAAATCTTGAGGAATTCCAGAGATTACTGCTCCCGGAAAAATTCTACAGTTTTTTCCAATTCTAGCACCTTCCATGATCGTAACGTTAGAACCAATCCAAGTTCCAGAGCCAATTACTACATTATTATGAATTGTAGTAAAAGGTTCTATTACTACGTTTCGTGCTATTTTTGCTTGTGGATGTACGTACGCTAATGGTTGATTCATATTTTATTATTTTCTAGCAATTTGAGCCATTAATTCTGCTTCTGCGACTATTTTACCATTTGCATAAGCATATGATTGCATATGACAAATTCCTCTTCTTATAGGTGTAATTAGCTCACATTTAAATATAACAGTGTCTCCAGGTAATACTTTTTGTTTAAATTTCACTTTGTCCATTTTCATGAAATAAGTTAAATAATTTTCTGGATCAGGAACTGTGTTTAAAACTAATACTCCACCACATTGTGCCATAGCTTCAACTTGTAAAACACCAGGCATAACGGGTGCTCCTGGAAAATGTCCTACAAAGAAATTTTCATTCATTGTAACATTTTTCATTCCTACTACGTGTTTATCGGAAAGCTCTAAAATTCTATCTACTAATAAAAAAGGAGGTCTGTGTGGTAAAATTTCCATAATTTGATGAATATCCAATAAAGGAGGTAAATTCAAATCATAGGTAGGTACATTATTTCTTTTTTCTGCTTTAATAATTTTTGCAAGTTTCTTTGCAAATAATGTGTTTATTTGGTGTCCTGGTTTGTTCGCAATTATTTTTCCTTTTATACTGGTACCTACCAAGGCTAAGTCTCCAATAACATCTAACAATTTATGTCTTGCAGCTTCATTTGCCCAATGTAAAGTTAAGTTGTCTAAAATTCCGTTAGACTTAATAGAGATTTCATCTTTATTAAAAGCTTTTTTTAATTTTTGCATCGTACTATCAGATAATTCTGAATCTACGTATACAATAGCGTTATTTAAATCTCCACCTTTAATTAAATCATTTTCTAATAACATTTCAATTTCATGTAAAAAACTGAAAGTTCTGGCATCTGCGATTTCTTCTTTAAAATCAGACATTTTATCCAAAGTAGCATTTTGTGTACCTAATATCTTTGTACCAAAATCTACCATAGTAGTTATTTGATATTCATCTGAAGGCATTAAAATAATTTCACTTCCAGATTCCTCATCTTTATATGAAATAATTTCTTTTACCACATATTCTTCTACATAGGCTTCTTGCTCTTTGATACCTGCCTCTTCTAAAGCAGCTACAAAAAACTTAGAAGACCCGTCCATAATTGGTGGTTCTGAAGCATCTATTTCAATTAATAAATTATCTATACCTAAACCAACAGCAGCAGCTAAAACATGTTCTGATGTCTGAATAAGTACTCCGTTTTTCTCTAGGTTTGTTCCTCTTTGGGTATTTGTAACATACTCTGCTCTTGCCTCTATAATAGGACAGCCTTCTAAGTCTATTCTGCTAAAAGCAAAACCGTGATTTATTGGCGCAGGTTTTAAAGTCATGTTTACAGTATTACCTGTATGCAGTCCTACACCAGATAAACGAACCTCTTTTTGTATTGAATTTTGTTTTTTACTCATTATTTTTTGATTTGAGTTTTCAAATCTTTTTCTAATTGATTGATCTTTGATACTACTTTTGGTAAATTTTTAAAATACACATAGCTTTTATTAAAATCTCTTGCGTTTATAGCAGGAGTTCCATGCACCATCTGCTTATCTCTTAAACTTTTAGTAACACCCGATTGACCTAAAATTTTTACATTATCACCAATTTTTAGATGGCCTGCAATACCTACCTGTCCACCAATCATACAGTTTTGGCCAATTTTGGTTGAACCGGCAACACCTGTCTGAGAGGCGATTACAGTGTTCTCGCCTATTTCTACATTGTGAGCAATTTGAATTTGATTATCTAATTTAACGCCTTTTCTAATAATAGTAGCACCTAAAGTTGCTCTATCTATTGTGCACGCTGCACCAATATCTACATTATCTTCTATAATAACATTCCCTATTTGAGGAATTGCTTTAAACTCTCCGTTTTCGTTAGGAGCAAAACCAAAACCGTCTGCACCAATAACAGCACCAGAATGCACTTTACAATTATCTCCAATTTTAGTATCTGAATATATTTTTACTCCTGAAAAAATAACAGTATTATCTCCGATTACTGAATTGTCTCCAATACTAGTATTTGGATAGATTTTTACATTTTCTCCTATTTTTACATTTTCTCCTATGTAAACAAATGCACCAATGTATTCATTTTCTCCTATTTCAGAAGAAGCAGCAATAAAATTTGGTTGCTCTCTTCCTGATTTATTATTTTTAACTTCATTATAAAATTCTAATAATTTAGAAAAAGACTTGTAAGCATCATCTACTTTAATTAGTGTTGTTTTTACTTCTTTCTCTAAAACCAAACTCCTATTTATAATAGCTACTGATGCATCTGTAGTGTATAAGTATGAATTATATTTAGGATTCGATAAAAAAGTTAAAGACCCCTTTTCACCTTCTTCAATCTTAGAAAGTTTAGAAACTTCTTCCTCAGGGTTGCCAATTACATCTCCTTCTAAAATATCTGCTATTTGTTGTGCTTTAAATTTCATCAATGGCAAAAATATAAAAATAATACCGTTTAGTCTAATCTAACGATTACTTAGGGTAACAAATAAAATATTTTACAACAGGTATTGTTAGTGCCTGCAAGTTTAATTGGTCAGATGCTTTAGCTATATCTTCTAAATTTCCTTTTTTAGTTAAGATATAAACTGGGGCTTTTAAATTATACGCTTGATTACTTATCTTCTGATGAAATACAAAATAATCAACCTCTTTATTGGAAAGGTGTAATTGTTTCATTGCTTTTTCTCTTTTTTTTATGAAATAATTTTCTGAAAAAGAATCTTGTTGCATTTCTATTTTCAATAATTTTCTATCTACAATCATTGAAGATAATAATGATAAAACACAGTCTTCGTGTTGCACCCATTCTTTAACTGCAGACAAAATATCATAATCATCTAATTTAGAAAACATTTCTAATGTTTCTTCTGTAAAATTATTTTCAGAAATTTGATTGTATAAAAAATACTTTAAAGCCGAGCTACAATATAAATTTGTTCCTTTTCCTGCTAGCTCTTTAGCTCTTTTTAAAACATTTACTAAAATATTTTCTGCAACTAAACCTGTTTTATGCAAATAAACCTGCCAGTACATTAATCTTCGTGCAATTATAAACTTTTCTACAGAATAGATTCCCTTTTGTTCAATAACTAGCTGATCATCTTTTACATTCATCATTGCAATTAATCTATCTGATGAAATATTTCCTTCTGTTACACCTGTATAAAAACTATCTCTTTTTAAATAATCTAGTCTATCGATGTCTAATTGGCTAGATATCAGTTGATATAAAAATTTTCGCGGATTTTTACCCTCAAAAATTTCTATTGCTAAATCTAACTGTCCATCAAATTCTTTATTTAATTTCTTCATGAATTTTAAAGAAACCTCCTCATGACTTATACCGCTAACAATGCTATTTTCTAAAGCATGTGAGAATGCTCCATGACCAATATCATGTAATAATATAGCCAAACACAATGCATTGTTCTCTTCATCAGAAATTTCAACTTGCTTAAAACGCAATACATTTATGGCTTTTTGCATTAAATGCATGCAACCTATTGCATGATGAAAACGAGTATGATTTGCACCTGGATATACTAAATTAGAGAACCCCATTTGTGTAATCCTTCTTAAACGCTGGAAATAGGGATGTTCTATGATATCAAAAATTAAAGAATTTGGTATTTGTATAAAACCGTAGATAGGATCATTTAAGATTTTAAGTTTATTGGGTGTTTTTTCTTTCAAAGGGATTATGATTTTCAATCTATAATTGCAAAATACAATATTTCTAGAGACAATTTCATATATTTATAACTGATAATTTAAATAACAAAAAAAAAATAAATTTGGCAATATTTTATCATATTGTTACTTCATGGAAAGCAACAATACATTAATTTTAGCGTTAATAAATAAAAAATAGATGAGCATACAGATTTTATGGGTGGATGATGAAATTGAATTATTAAGACCGCATATTATATTTTTAGAACGAAAAAATTATAAAGTTACAACTTGCACAAACGGGGCGGATGCAATTAATCTGGTAGAAGAAACAAATTTTGATATTGTTTTTTTAGATGAAAACATGCCAGGCTTAAATGGTCTAGAAACACTTTCAGAAATTAAGCAAAAACAACCCAATTTACCTGTAGTAATGATTACTAAAAGTGAAGAGGAATATATTATGGAAGAGGCTATTGGATCTAAAATAGCTGACTACTTAATAAAACCTGTAAACCCTAGTCAAATTTTATTAAGCTTAAAGAAGAATTTAGATCACTCTAGGTTAGTTAGTGAAAAAACCACCTCTAATTATCAACAAGAATTCAGAAAAATTTCTATGGATTTAGCGATGGTAAATTCCTATGAGGAATGGATTGAATTGTATAAAAAATTAGTGCATTGGGAGTTAGAATTAGAAAATATTAGTGATCCTGGAATGTTAGGTATTTTAGAAAGTCAAAAACAAGAGGCAAATACACAGTTTTTTAAATTTATAAAAAAGAATTATGAAGATTACTTAACTGCACATGACAAGCCAACATTTTCGCATACTTTATTTAAAGATTTTGTAGTACCAGAATTAAAAAAAGGTCAAAGTGTTTTATTTGTAGTAATAGATAATTTACGATATGATCAATATAGAATCTTAGAGCCATTAATTAACAACCACTATAAAAAAGAAGAAGAAAATGCATATTTTTCAATTTTACCAACAGCTACTCAATATGCGAGAAATGCTATTTTTTCAGGGCTAATGCCTTCTGAGATGGAAAAAAAACACCCGCAGTTATGGAAAAATGATACTGATGAAGGCGGTATGAACTTATTTGAAAGTGATTTTTTATCGGCACAGATAAAGCGTTTAAGTTTAGATTTGAAGCACGAATACTATAAAATTACCACATTAAAAAGTGGAAAAGAACTTGCTGATAATTATAATGGAACAAAACAAAATGACTTAACTGCTGTAGTTTATAATTTTGTAGACATCCTATCTCACTCGAAAACAGAAATGGAAGTAATTAAAGAGTTAGCTGGGGACGATAAAGCATATCGATCTTTAACATTAAGTTGGTTTAAGAATTCTGCCTTGTTGGAAATTATACAAAAAGCACAAAGTTTAGGTCAGAAATTAATTATTACGACTGATCATGGAACTATAAACTGTAAAAATCCAACAAAAGTAATTGGAGATAAGAATATTAGTTCTAATCTGCGTTACAAAACCGGCAGAAGTTTATCCTATGAAGAGAAAGACGTATATGCGGTAAGAAACCCAAAAGACATTTTCTTACCAACGATTGCTATGAATAGTCCATTTATTTTTGCGAAGGAAGATTTATTTTTTGCGTATCCTAATAATTTCAATCATTTCGTAAAATATTTTAAAAATACATATCAACATGGTGGTGTATCTTTAGAGGAAATGATTATTCCTTGCGCCGTTTATAGTCCGAAGTAACTCTTTATTATTTTGGTTTATGCAATAAACAAAAATAATAGATACCTGCAAAACACTTAAATAGTATTACAAGAATAATTTAAAAATTAAACCTCACAAGTGTTATAAATTTGTGAGGTTTCTTATTTTAGCCAAATGAATAAAAACTATTCTTTAGACAGTTTAACTGAAATAGCTTCCGAAATAATTACCTCAGCAAAAAATAAAACAGTATTGTTTTATGGGAAAATGGGTGTTGGTAAAACAACACTTATCAAAGAAATCTGCAAGCAACTAGAAGTTACTGATACCGTCTCCTCTCCTACTTTTTCTTTAGTAAATGAATATAAAACATTAAAAGAAACTTCTGTTTTTCATTTTGATTTTTATAGAATTACAAAGGAAGAAGAAGCACTTGACATGGGAATTGAAGAGTATTTATATGATAATAGTTGGTGTTTAATAGAATGGCCACAAAATGTGGAAAATTTACTACCTTTAGAATCTGTTCAAATTCATTTATCTATTTTAGATAATGGAAAACGCAACGTACAATTAAAATAATTAAATTTATGAGTTCATTTTCTCCATTTAGTAAAGAAGAATTATTGCCCCAAGAAGAAATGTTAGAAATACAAAAGAGAAAAGGAGAACTTTTTATTGGTATGCCAAAAGAAACTTATTTAGGTGAAAAACGTGTCTGTTTATCTCCAGATGCTATTGGTGCTTTATCGGCTAATGGACATAGGATTGTTATTGAAACAGGTGCTGGAGATGGCGCTAATTTTACAGACAAAGAATATTCTGATGCAGGTGCAAAAATTTCTTATAATGCAGAAGAGGCTTTTAAATGTAATATTGTTTTAAAAGTTGCCCCTCCAACAGAAAATGAAATTGAATATATTAATCCTAAAACTATTCTTATATCTTCTTTACAGTTAAAAACACAATCTAAAATATATTTTGAGTGCCTAGCAAAAAAGAAAATTACTGCAATTGCATTCGATTATATTAAAGATGAACATGAAAGCTATCCAATCGTAAAATCCTTAAGTGAAATTGCAGGAACTGCGTCTATCTTAATTGCGGGTGAATTAATGAGCGGTGTTAACAAAGGAAATGGTTTATTACTTGGAAATATTGGAGGAGTACCACCAACAAGTGTTGTAATATTTGGTGCAGGTACTGTTGGCGAATATGCCGCTAAAACTGCAATTGGTTTGGGGGCAAGGGTGAAAGTTTTTGATAATTCTATTAGTAAATTAAGAAAACTACAAGATTGTTTGCATACACCAATTTACACCTCCACATTGCAACCTAAATCTATTTTAAAAGCACTAATGCGTTGTGATGTTGCAATAGGTGGCATTCGCGGTAAAAATAGATCTCCTATTTGTGCAACAGAAGAAATGGTAGAGAAGATGAAAGAAGGTGCAATTATTGTAGATGTAAGCATTGATAGAGGTGGTTGTTTTGAAACCTCCAACGTAACTACACATAGCAAGCCTACTTTTGTAAAGCACGGTGTAATTCATTACTGTGTGCCTAATATTCCTGCCCGTTATGCAAGAACTGCCTCCGTTTCTATAAGTAACATATTTACTCCTTATTTACTGAATATTGCAGAAGAAGGTGGTTTTGAAAATACTGCAAGATTTGATAAAAGTTTACGAAATGGAATGTATTTTTATCACGGAATTTTAACTAATAAAACAGTTGCAGATTGGTTTAACCTTCCTTTTAGAGATATTAATTTATTGATACTCTAATATGCAAACCCAAAATTATATAAAATAAATTTATATTTAATATTTCTGTTTTTTCTTAATCAATCGTTGTAAAATAACTTTGTTTTACATTCTTATAGTTATTCATTTTACATAAATTTGTACCTCAAAATTTTAGTATGTTAGTAAAGAGAATTTTTTATTATTTAGTAGGTTTATCCTTAGGGTCTATTGCTGTTTATTTCTTTTGGCAGAAGAAAAACGCTACGTTTGACTATGGCATGGATTCTAGAACACTAAAAACGATTAGAATGAAAAAACGTTTATTTTCTGATAATGCAAAAATTACAATGCAAAAATATGATATTGATACTTTAAGAATATCTACAATATTGAAAAATGGTGATGTAGATTTTGGAAAAGGAAAGCCAAGACAAACTCCTTGCGCAGAATATTATGTTACTGGAAACAATGAGTTAGAAAATATAAGTTTATTAATTAAGCGCTGTGATTCTTCGGCTACCATTGAAAAAATTATTATTAAATAAATTATAATTTTCTGTTGTCATTATAAATTTAGAAATTTTATTATAAGTTTTGTTGGTAGTGAGCCTCTATTTTATCCACATTTTTAATTGTTTTTTTAACCCAATCAAAATATAAAACTTCTTTTTCTTCCTTTGATAATTCCCAATTAATGTCAGAGTTTCGAAGTTTTGTAGTAACATCTTGTAATATAATTGCTGCAGCAACAGATATATTTAAACTTTCGGTAAAACCGACCATTGGAATTTTTAAAAATCCGTCTGCATTCTCAATTACGTAATCTGAAACTCCCTCAGCCTCTACACCAAATACAAATGCAGTCTTTTTTGACACATCAAAATCTTGCAACAAACAAGAATCATTATGTGGGGTTGTTGCTACTATTTGGTATCCTGCCTTTTTAAGACCATCTAAGCAAGTTTTTGTATTATCACCATCGTTTCTATATCTAAGTTGATTTAGCCATTTTTGCGATCCCTTAGCCACGTGTCTAGAAACTTTATTATTGTACTTATTTTCAATAGCATGCACATCTTGTACTCCAAAAATATCACAAGTTCTAACAACTGCACTGGCGTTATGAGATTGAAAAATATCTTCTAAAACAACTGTAAAATGTCGAGTCCTATTTTCTAATACATTTTTAAAAAGTTGCTTTCTATTATCTGTTAAAAAGCTTTCGAAATAATTTAATAATTTTTCGTCAATCATAATTACAAACTTAAAATTATTATTTTTACTGTCATAAAAGATTTTAACAAAAATATACAAAACTCTTTCTATTGAAAAAACTAGTCATTTTAACCGGAGCAGGAATTTCTGCAGAAAGTGGTATTAAAACTTTAGATCTTTTTTCAGAGGTAATATCTCTAATAATCCCTTGTGCACCAATAGCTTTATTATCCTTATCAGTAAGAATAATTCCATTGATTTGAACCCATTTTATTTGTTTATCTTTTGTTAAAACTCTTGTTCTATAATTAGTAATTGAACCCTCTTTCTTTAAAGTTAAGAATGATTTAGATGCATACTCTAAATCATCAGGATAAATTAAATTATATACATTAAGCTTTTCTTCTTCAATATTATATCCAAAAAAATCTTTGGAATTATTATTCATTTTCAAAATATTCCCGAAAAGATCCATTAAGAGAAAGCCATCATTTATATTTTCAAAAGCCGCTTCTAATTGAGAAGATTGATGAACTTGAATAGCTTCTAACTTTAAATTTGTTTTTTTTAGCTCATTTGATAATAGGGATAAATCCTTAGATTTGTCCTCTACTATTTTTTCTGCGGCTTTTCTTGCTGCTCTTTCTGTTTTTAAATTATTCTGTAATATGTCGATTTTGTATTGATCCATTAATTTTTGTGAATGGTAAATTTAAATTCCTGTTTATCTTCTTTTATTTTTTTTGAACTAAGGAAGCTTTTAAATTAAAATACTCGAAATTTTCATTCAATAAGTCTAAACGAAAATTGGGTGGTTTTCTAAAGTTAGACTTTATAATTGGTTTCTTACTAGTTTTCTTATTATTTTTTAAAATTGGTAACTCAACTTTTGGATATATTTCCTTAACCATTATTTGAATATTATCTTCTATAGTAGAAATAATTTCATCAGGTTCTGCGGAGGTTGCAATTAGAGATTGATATTTTTTTTCAATATCAGTAAAGAAATATTTTTCGTAAAGTAATAATAAGTTATTTATTGAAACACCTGTATTTTTACTAAGACATTGAAGTAATTGTGCCATTTCAAAATTACTATAATTACCTAATGAATCAAAGATTCCTTGAGATTCTAAAGTAGCCTCATTAGTTATTTTACTCACCATTTCTAAACCATAATTTTCTTCCACTAATTCTAAAAATTTAGTAAAGAAGAAACCTTTCATATCTAGATTTTTTTTATTTCATTCATACTCCAATAAGACAAAACATTTTTAATTTTCGTAACATAATCGTCATATTTCAACGGTTTTAAAATATAACCAGCTATACCTATCATATAACATTCATCAATATCTTTTTGGTTTCCAGAAGTGGTTAAAATAACTATAGGAATATGCTTTAAATATTTATTAGTTTTTAATATCAATAAAAACTCTTTCCTATTTAATTTTGGCATGTTTAAATCTAATAAGATTAAATCAGGATAATTGGTTTTATCTTCTAAAATACCAAGTGCTTCCTCTCCGTTATTCGCGAAATTAACCGTATGATTTAATTTTAAAAATGAAATTGTTCTTTTCATTTTCATTATTTCAATTAAATTATCCTCTATAAGTAATATGTTAAGCTGCTTTTGCATAAATAAATTTTCATATTTTTTTCTAACAACAATAATAAAGTATTAAAGACAATTTAATTTCTAAAGCTGATTAAAACAACCTAAGTGTAGACAAGATACAAATAGGTATAGATGAATGGTAAAAAAATTAAATATTAGAAAAGTTAAGAAACTAATGTATTAAAATACTCGAAAATTTCTCCTTTAGAAATACTACTACCTTTTTCTATCAAATCAAAAACCTCTAAATTTCTTTCTGAATTATAGGGTTTAGTGCCTTTAAAAATTTCAACAGAATTATCCATAGGGTTTTGCATCAACCATTCAAGTCCTTTTTGTTCTAATAAATTAATATCCCAAGTAATTTTTATAGCAATTCTATGAATTTCGTCATCTTCGCATTTAAATAAATTTACAGATCTTTTAGAAAAATGCTCTACATAAGCTGTTTTTGTTAGAACATCATCCCAAACAACGTCAGAGAAAATATTCATTTCATCTTCTGCAACATTAGGTTTTTCCTTTTTAATTTGACTCCATTCTTTAGCATCTATACTTTGGGTAGCTAAAAAGTGCGCAAATTCTTCATGTAAGCCCTCAAATTGTTCTTTAGTTAATTGTCTGTATTTCATAATTTATAGTAAAAAAAAACCGCCCTATTATGGGCGGTTCAAATATCTAAATTTTATTTTAATTAAAATGAATATCTCAATCCAAATTGCATTTGCCATCTCGAAATTAATGTAGAATTATATACAAATGTTTCTTTTAAATTAGAATTAAAGCTATACGTTGGGCTTCCACCAGCATCTACTGAAACACCTATAGGCTGAACTGCGTTTGGCTGTTGAACTAAACCCCAATCAGAATTTAATAAGTTTCCAAAATTCAAAATATCAATACTAAACTCTAACGAATTATTATCCTTTATTTTTAAATTTTGAATAAACTTCACATCCATTTTACTTCTCCAAGGTGTAAGAGCTCCATAACGCTCTGCGTATTGCCCTCTTCTGCCCTGTAAATAGTCATCTTGACGAATAAAATTTTCTAAATTACTAGCATCAGTTGCGGTGCTAAAGGCCATTTGACCTATTTCTGAAGTAGTAGGAATATATATTAAATCATTTAAATTAGATCCATCGTTATTAATATCTCCTGCATACGTATAATTAAAACGACCTCCTTTTACTAATTCATAGAAAGAAGAAAGTGTAGTAGTCCATTCGTTGTTTGCACCATAATTCCAAGATTTAGCTGCAACTGCTATAAAACGATGTCTATCTCCATATCTTGAATGCGCTAATGTAGCGCTATTTGCATTGGATAAAACGGGATTAAAAGCAAAAGCATCTCCTGTTATTTCTGCTTCAATAGAATTTACATCCTTTGAATCTAAAAAATTATAAGCTGCCATTAAGTACAAGTCATTGTCAAATGTTTTTTGTGCTTTTAATGATGCATTAAGGGTTCTTCCTTTATCTGAATTTGTAAATACATATGCATTAGCTTGACTTCCGTAAGCACCAACTACACGATCATTATCCGTGTAAACCGCTCTTGAATCTACGCCTAGTAAAGTTCCTGTTGGTGGCGTTAACCCCCAATTTTGAACGTGAGCACCATTAATATCTTTAGTATAAGCAATATCTGTTGTTAGAATGGTACCATCCTTTAGTTTTACGTCTGCTCCAAAACTAGTTCTCCAAACTTGTGGGAATTTGTAATCAGGATCTACATTCTGTTGAAACCAAAAATTTGGATTTCCAATTTGGTTACCTAACCAAACAAAAGGAAAACGTCCTGTAAATAGCCCTGTACCACCTCTTAGCTGTATAGAACTATCACCTTTCACATCATAATTAAATCCTAAACGAGGAGAAACCAACCAATCGTTAGATGGCATTTGAGTGTTACTCAATTGCTGTACTTGTCCTGAATTAGGATTTATATAAGGAATTCCAGGAAAGTAATCTGGTGTTCCGTCAATAACGTCTTGTGCCTTTTGAGCAGAGTCGAAAAACAATGGTTTATCAAAACGGATTCCATAAGAAAATTTAAAATTGTCATTAATATTCCAATCATCTTGCACATAAAATGCTAATTGACCTACGTTTGTTTCTGCTAATGCCCATGAATCATTAGCATTATTATTGTTATAAGTATTTTGAGCCGCAGCAAAAGCATCTGCTAACAAACCGCTAGATATTCCTGCTCTAAAACCATCCATATTAGCAAAATCACCACCAAAAGCACCTACATAACCTCGATCATCACCTAAACCATATACGCCCAAATTAAATGAATTGTCAAATTCAAATTTTTCAAAAGAAAAACCAACGGTATAATTATGATCACCTTTAGCAATATTTAAATTATTTGTTATCTGAAAAACTTTTTGATCTAATTTATTATGAATTGAAAAAGGTTCATGCCCTGCTATGATATAATTTCCTCCATTTCCGTCCTGAATTCTAAACGCTGGCATCGGTGCTGATTTAGGGTTTCTAAAATCATCAAAATGGGTGTAACCAACTTGTAACTTGTTGGTTATATTTTCATCTAGAGTAGAATTTAATTCTACTAAGAAAGACTTTAAATTATTATTAATTTGATACCCCGTGTTTTCGAACTGTAACATTTGAGAACTAGGACCTCTAAAACCTAATGCTGTTGGATGTGCAGGTAAATCTCTAGAAGCATTCAAAAAGTTATAAACGAATGATACACGATTGTCTTCATTAATGTTCCAGTCTAATTTAAATAATCCTTTTGAACTATTAGAATAATGTGTAAACCCTTCATAACCTCCTGTGTTATATCCTATACCTGCTAATGCACTTTGCACCTCAGCTAAATCTGCTTTTAAAACCCTAGATTCATTAATACTATTCGAGCCAGTATTTGGCAACCAAGATTGACCTAAGTCTGTTCTTTTAACTTCTTCAAAATTTACAAAAACAAAAAGTTTGTCTTTTATAATTGGTGCTCCAACACTAAACCCTGATTGAGATTGTCTTAATTGTGGAACAAAAATATTTTCTCCTTTAATTTTGCCTCCAGTAAAATCCTGATTCCTGAAAAATCCGTAAACAGTTCCTGAAACTGCATTTGTACCACTCTTTGTTACTGCATTTACAGAAGCTCCTGTAAAACCAGATAAAGTTACGTCATATGGCGCTGTAGAAACTGAAATTTGCTCAATTGCATCTAAAGAAACTGGCTGAGAAGCTGTTTGTCCTCCTGGAGTTGCAGCGTCTAACCCAAAAGGATTATTAAAAATAGAACCATCTAAAGTAAAGTTGTTATATTGATCATTTCTACCCCCAAAAGAACCTCCAGAAGCCGAAGGATCTAAACGTGTAAAATCTGACGCAGATCGAGAAATTGTAGGTAACGTTCTTAAATCCTTAGATCGAATACTTGTTTGTGCTCCGGTTCTTCCATTATTAAAAACAGTATTTTTACCCGAACTAATAACGATTTCATCTAACATGTTTGTATCATCTGATAATACAACATCAATATTAGTTGTTTTTCCCAAAGTCAAAAAAACATTAGTTATTTTTTGGCTTTCAAAGCCAACATAACTAATTGTTATCGTATATGGGCCTCCAATTCTTAAATTAGATAGTGTATACCGCCCGTTATCTTGCGCTGTAGTTCCTGATAAGGTACCTGTAGGAGTATGCAAAGCTATAATATTTGCTCCAAACAAAGCTTCCCCCGTTTTTTCTGTTATGCTTCCACTAATTTTTGAAGTAGTAGTCTGTGCGTGCACACCTAGGCTAAACATTAAAATTAATGAACATAAAATAAGTAATTTTGTTTTCATCTATTTTATTTATTAATACTGTTAATATGACTTTCTATTACTTGTAAATATCGACCAAAAAAAAGTCTACTATAAATAGTAGACTTTAAATTTTTAAAAAGTATTTAACATTTTGTTAACTACTCAGAAATGACTTCAAAAGTAATATCAGCAACTACTGCTCTGTGTAATCTAACAGCTGCTTCATATTTACCTAATCTTTTTACAGAACCACCAACAACTTTGATAAATTTCTTATCTAAATCTGTTCCTGCTTTTG
>Ga0308004_10000329_pt1 | contig 22816 bp, 26 predicted proteins | sample Neamet38_FD_203156 | JGI IMG/M metagenome (GOLD analysis project Ga0308004, IMG submission 203156) | Marine microbial communities from water near the shore, Antarctic Ocean - #38 | ecosystem: Environmental > Aquatic > Marine > Unclassified | place: Southern Ocean | collected 2014-06-06 | reverse complement strand
TATCTAAGGCACCACCACCCGAGATAAATGCTTTTAGGTTTGATCCGAATTGATTTTTAATTTTTTTTCTCACTAGTCTTTCACAAATGAGATTAGTCCAACTTTCAATTAATGAAAGTTGCTGTTTATTTAATTTTTTCTTACCTAAATAAATAGTTTGATTAACTAGAAACTTTTTTAAACCTTTAGTTTTCCCAAACATTACACTTATCTTTTGATATAAATTTTGATAAAATCTTGGTACAGCTGTCATGATTTCTGGAGAACAGTCACTCATATTTTTAATCAGCTTATCTATACCTTCTGCGTAAAACACTCTCGCTCCTACGACTATTTGTACAAACTGAACAGTATGTTCGTATGAATGTGATAAGGGTAACCAAGTTAAAAATTTTGGTGTCTTTGAAATAAAACTTTTTAATAATTTATACGCACCGTCACAATTATTAAGTATTCCACCGTGGCTTAACATAACACCTTTTGGATTACCTTGAGTGCCTGATGTATAAATTATACAAGCAATATCTTTTCTTTGAATTTTTAAATCTAAAAAATTTTTACTTTTAATGTTTTTTTTTTTAAATATATCTTCAATATTTAAATTAAATTCTTTGTCAATATTTCCTATATTTTCAAAAAATATAACTTTTTTAATAAATTCCTTTTTTGGAATAATGCCTTTAATTTTTTCATATTGAGTTTTATCTGAGACTATGACGATAGTCGGCGTACAATCATCAATAATATACTCATAGTCTCTTTCAGTATAAGTTGTATACGCCGGCACAGTTATTCCTTCTGAAAGCATAATTGACAGATCTGATATCATCCATTCAGGTCTATTTTCTGATACTAAAAGGCATCTGTCACCTTTTTTTATGTGTCTAGATATTTCTTCTGATAATTTATCAATATTTAAATATACTTCCTTCCACGAATACTTTTTAGAAGATTCTTTCAAGGATTGTAGAAAAATATTTTCCTTATTTTGTTTTTGATATTGGTTATAAAATAACTCTAATAAATTATTTATTTTATCTATTTTCATAAACTTTTGGTGGGCGAAGAGAGAATCGAACTCTCACTTCTTACAAAACACGATTTTGAGTCGTGCGCGTCTACCAGTTCCGCCATTCGCCCTAACTTTTCATTATTATAACTATAAAATTAAATAGTATAAGAACTTAATTTGTATTAAAACGAAAAAATGCTTAATAGATTATATCAAAATTCCTTAAAACTTGCAGCACACAAAAGTTCAAAAACGTACTTAGCGATTATATCGTTTATGGAAAGCTCTTTTTTTCCTATCCCACCTGATGTCATGATTGTTCCAATGGTTATAGCAAAAAAAAATGATTATCTAAAAATTTTTTTAATTGCTACACTTTTCTCTACTCTTGGTGGTTTATTAGGCTACTTCATTGGCTCATATTTTTTAGATTTCGGAATGAATGTAGTAGAATTCTACAACTACGAAGATAAAGTTATTAGTCTTAAAGATAGTCTAACAAAGGGAGCTGGACTTTATATTTGGTTCGCTACTTTATTTCTCGCTGGCTTTACACCTCTTCCTTTTAAGGTATTTACGATAACTAGTGGTATGATTGGTTTTAATTTGTTCATATTTTTTTTTATATGTCTAGTCTCTAGAGGCTTAAGATTTTTTATTGTTTCTTATCTTTCTTTTAAATTTGGTGGCACATTTGATAAGTTTATGGAAAAAGATGCTGCAAAATTGTTTGCAGTTTTGGGTATTTTAATTGTAGCCATATTTGGTTTGATATATTTTGTTATTAAATAGTATGTCTAAAATTAAACACAAAACAGTTCTCAGCTTAATAATGTTATTTAGCATTTTTGCCATATTTTCAGCCTTATTTATTCAGTATGTGCTAAAGCATCAGCCATGCAATTTATGTTTAATTGAAAGAATACCTTATGCTATCTCAATAATAATCATTTCTATTTGCTTATTTTTTAAAAGATTTGAAAAAATTTCTTTAAGTGTATTGAGTTTCATATATTTTTCCGCATCTTTAATAGCCCTCTACCACTTTGGCATTGAACAGGGATTTATTAATGAGTCATTAGTTTGTGATTTGAATAACGTAAGCAATGATCTGACAAAAGAAGCGCTTTTAAATCAGCTCAAAGAAATGCCTATAAGTTGTAAAGATGTGACTTTCAAAATTTTTGGATTATCACTTGCGACCTTTAATATTTTTGTCTCTTTAATCTTGGGTGTTATAACTACAAAATATTTTTTATCATATGAAAAAAACAAATAAAAATAAAGTAGAAGAATTTATTAGAGTAGACCACGCTGGTGAGCGTGGGGCCATAAAAATTTATGAAGGACAACTATTAGCTCTAAATACTTTTATAAAAGATGATAATCTAAAAAAAAAAATTGAAGAAATGAAGATTCATGAAAAAGAACATTGTGATTACTTTGAAAGTGAAATTAAAAAAAGAAATATTAAACCCACTAAATTTTTACCCTTATGGGACATATTAGGTGTGAGTTTGGGCTTTGGGTCAACAATATTAGGAAAAAAAGCTGCTATGCTTTGTACGGCCTCAGTTGAAGAAGTTATAGATGAGCATTACTCAAATCAAATAAAACAATTAGAGAATGATGAAAAAAAATTAAAAGAAAAAATTATTAAGTTTAGAGAGGATGAGTTACACCACAAGGATATAGCTTATAAAGAAGGTGCAACAAAAAAAGGTGTTTATTCAATTTTAGATAAAATAATTAAGACTGGTTCAAGGATTGCAATTAATATATCTGAAAAAATATAACTAGGCTTCTAACTCAACATCCCAATACAAGTAGTCCATCCAACTTTTATGAAGAAAGTTTGGAGGAAAGTGTTTGCCATTTTTATGTAGGTCTTCAGTTGAGGGTTGATAAGGTTCTTGGTTTATTGTCATTTCTGAGTTTTTTAGTAATCTACCCCCTTTTTTAACGTTGCAAGTAGAACAGGCAGTTACAACATTGTCCCAATTTGTTTGCCCTCCTTTAGATCTTGGTAGCAAATGATCAAATGTCAATTCTTCTCCACTTCCACAGTATTGGCAGGAAAATTTATCTCTTAAAAAAACATTAAATCTTGTAAAACTAGGATTAGCTTGAGGTTTGATAAAACTTTTTAATGCAATAACACTTGGTAATTTCATATTAAAAGAAGGACTTCTAATAATTCTATCGTAGTTACTTACTATGCTTACTCTATCTAAAAAAACAGATTTTACTGAATCTTGCCAACTCCACAGCGATAATGGATAATAGCTTAAAGGCCTATAATCAGCATTCAAGACTAATGCAGGACATTTTTCTAAAGAAAGATTTTGTTCACCATACAACATCATTATAAATTCTAACTGAAAATAATTATTTTATCAATAAATAGAATTTTAATTATATGTTAAAATTACTTTTGATATATTTTAATGCTGCACTTGAGGCTTCAACTGGAATATGATGTTCACAATTATTTATCATTTGCGTTTCAACTTCAATATTGTTTCTTATCAAAAAATCTTTTGCTTCTAACAAAAATGTTGGTGAAACAACCACATCTTGATCACCGTGTATTAGCAGCATCTTAGTTGAAGAGGTCTTTCTATTAACAAGATCTTTTTGGTTTATTATCTTCCCAGAAAAACCAACAATACAATTATAATTTTCATTATTTGTTAATCCTAAATTTATAGACATCATGCACCCCTGGCTAAAACCTGATAGACAAATTTGTGAATTTTCTAAATTATATTCATTTTTCACTTCTTTAATATATTTCTGAAGTTTTAACTCTGCTTTTTTTGATTGTTCTAAAATATAATCAGGATCATCCTTAGTTAAATCAAACCATTGGTATCCCGTTGGGTTAATTGCACACTTTTCATGTCCATTGGGACATAAAAAGACAGTATTAGGTAAGAATCTTTTCCAATTTAAAGTTAACATACTTATGTCTTTTCCATCACCACCATACCCATGAAGCAAAATAATTGCTTGATTAATCATTATATCTTTCTCTGGTTTAATAATTGTAGTTGTAAGGCAAAATGTCATAGATGATTTATTATGTTTTTTTATTTATAAATTACTCTACTATAAAAAAATGATCTCTGGAACATTAGTAAAAATTTTAGCGATAATGCTCTTGGTTGTTGTTGCAGTAGTATTGGTTCTTGGTATTGGAACTCTCTTTAAAGGAGGAGAGACTAGCAAAAAGCATTCAAATAAATTGATGCAATTTAGAGTACTTTTTCAATTCATAGCTATAATTTTTTTAGTTTGTTTTGCTTATTTTTTTAAAAATTAATTATAAGACTTCAACCAATTAATAAATTCTTTATCACTAAAGTTAATAGACCCAATAATTCTAGCAAATTCCTTGCCCTCTTTATTAAAAAAAATAGTTGTTGGAACTCCTCTTAAAGCAAATTTTTTTGCCAAGGTAATTGGAGAGTCAAAATAAATATCTAAATTTTTTATATTCAAATCTATAAAAAAATATTCTGCTTTTTTTAGATTTTCCTGACCAATATTTATTGGGAAGATTTTTAAGTTATTTAAGTTGATATTAGCTTGCAAGCGATCTAGTGATGGCATTTCCTCCTTACACGGAGCACACCAAGTTGCCCAAAAATTCAGAATTAGTAATTTACCTTTATAATCATCTAAATTAACATTTTTTTGATTTACATCTTTAAAAATAACATTTTCATAAATTTTTAGATTTTTTGTTAATATCAAGTTTTTAATATCTGGTTTTTCACCAGTGTAACCCGAGCTAATTGTCATTAGGTAAATAAATATTGTTAATAATTTCATACTAAATATGTATAATTAATTATCATGGTAAAAAAAAAAAACAACATGGCAATATGGGGGTCTAGAATAAAAAAAGATACCTCAACATTATTTCAAAAGGTTGGTAACTCAATAGACGTTGATAAAAAACTTTTCAAAGAAGATATTTTAGGGTCAATTGTACATGTTGAAATGTTATTTAAACAAAAAATTGTTTCTTTCAAAGTTAAAAACAAAATAGTCTATGGACTAAATAAGATTGAAAAAGAAATTTTAAAAAATAAATTTGAATACAATAAAAAATATGAAGATATTCATATGAATATAGAGAAGAGATTGTTTCAATTAATAGGTGAAGAAGCAGGGTATGTTCATACAGCAAGATCCAGAAATGATCAGGTAATCACAGATTTTAAAATGTGGACCACCTCTGCGACCAAAGAGATTAATAAAAATTTAGATAATATTATTAAAACAATTTTGAAAATTGCTGAAAAAAATATTGAAACAATAATGCCAGGATTTACTCATTTAAAAAATGCTCAAGCAGTCTCATTTGCTCATTATTTAATGGCCTATGTAGAAATGTTTACTAGAGATAAAAAAAGATTTTCTCATAATCTTGAAAGTTTATCTGAATGCCCTCTTGGTGTAGCTGCCTTAACAGGAACGTGTTTTAATATAGATAGAAATTTTACATCAAAAAAATTAGGTTTTAAAAAACCAACTAACAACTCCATAGATACTGTTGCTGATAGAGATTTTGTTTTAGACTTTTTATATAGTGCTTCAGTTTGCTCAATGCACATATCAAGAATTGCTGAGGAGCTTATAATTTGGAACTCAGATGGCTTTAATTTAATTACTCTTTCAGACAAAGTTGTTACTGGTTCTTCAATTATGCCTCAAAAGAAGAACCCAGATTTATTAGAATATTTAAGAGGAAAAACTGGTTCAACTTATGGAAATCTTTTCTCTATGCTTACAATTCTTAAAGGTCTCCCAATCTCATATTTTAAAGACCTCCAAGACGATAAGGAAATACTGTTCAGTTCTAATGAGATTCTTAATAACTGTATTGCAATTCTTAATGAAGTTTTAAAAAATGTGAAACCTAATAAACAGAAGATGTTAGATCTTGCAAACTCAGGCTACATTACGGCTACAGATTTAGCAGATTATCTTGTAAAAAATTATTCAATGCCCTTTAGAAAAGCTTTCCAAATCACTGCTGCGGTTGTAAATATTGCAGAAAAGAAAAATAAAAGATTGAATGAACTCAGCATTAGTGACCTAAAAAGAATTGAACCTAAACTTACTATTGAGGTATTAAAGATTTTTGATGTTAAAAATTCAGTAAATTCAAAAAAATCTTATGGCGGAACATCTTTTGATAATATCAAAAAAATGATAATAAAATATAAAAAGACATAAAATGATAAAAAAATTAGTTTTAATATTTATATTTTGTACCTTGTTGCTCTCATGTGGAAAAAAAGGAGACCCGAAATACGAAGCAAATAAAAATAATGTTCTTATATTTAAGATTTAATGAAATATATTAATAAATGTCTCACAATTGAAAAAGTTAGAGTTCAAAATATTGCAAAAAAGTTTGGTACTCCTTTTTATTGCTACTCATATAAAAAATTAAAAGAAAATATTACAAATTTTAAGAGAAATTTTAATTCCTTTTCTCCACTTATTTGTTTTGCTGTTAAATCAAACACTAATGTAAATCTAATCAGAGAAATTAGGAAATTGGGATTAGGCGCTGATGTAGTATCAATGGGAGAACTAATGTTGGCCCTAAAAGCTGGGGTAGAACCTAAAAAAATTGTCTTTTCAGGAGTTGGTAAAACATCAACAGAAATTAGTTATGCAATTGATAAAGGGATACTGTTAATAAATGCTGAGTCCAAAAGTGAGATTAATGAAATTGAAAAAATTGCTAAATTTAAAAAGAAAACTGTAAACATTGGTATTAGATTAAATCCCAACACGGATGCTAAGACCTTAAAACAAATTTCAACAGGTAAAAAAGAAAATAAATTTGGTGTAGATGAAAAAACATTTTTTGAACTAGTTAACTATACTAAAATTTCAAAACATATTAACCTTAAGTGCTTAAGTGTTCACATAGGTAGCCAAATTTTAAATTACAAGCCTTATGAAAAAATGCTTAAAGTAGTAGATGGTATTATTAAAAAAAGTAATCATATATTTGAATATGTAGATCTTGGTGGTGGAATGGGAATATCCTATGAAGATGCACATAAAAAACTTAATTATAAGAAATACAGTATTGCTATAAATAAATTTTTAAAGAATAATAAATCTAAAATTATATTTGAACCAGGTAGATCTATAGTAGGAAATATTGGTTCTCTTGTTTCAAAGGTTATTTATATAAAAGAAAATGAGAAAAAAGATTTTGTTATATTAGATGCTGCTATGAATGATTTAATGAGACCTGCACTATATGGTGCTACCCATAGAACTATGCCAGTATTAAAGACAAACCAGATTTCACAAAAGACCTATGATTTTGTTGGACCAATTTGTGAAAGTACAGATAAATTCACAACTTTAAAAAAATTTCAAAAACTGAAAGAAAAAGATCTTATTATAATGTGTGATGTTGGGGCGTACGGTATGTCGCTAAGTTCAAATTATAATGTTAGACCAAAGCCAATTGAGCTATTAATTAAAGGCTCAAAAATTAATGTTATTAAAAAAAGACAAAAACTGAAAGATCTAATCTAGTTCTTGGGTAAAATGATAAGAAATTTTTTATTTGATATTTTCTTCTTTGCAGGAATTATTTTTATTTCCATAGTGTTTGTACCTGCATTTTTTTTACCTCAAAAAATAACTTTGATTGGAGGAAAGATTATGGGTTATTGGGCTTCCTTTTGTTTAAAATTCTTTTTATCTACAAAATTAATTATTAAAGGCAGAAAAAATATAATCAATAATAAAAAATTTTTTATCGCTGCATCACATCAATCGATGTTTGAAACATTTTTCCTACAAACAATATTTAATTCACCTGTTTTTATCCTAAAAAAAGAACTATTAGAAATCCCAATATTTGGTTGGTATCTAAAAAAGATTGGCTCAATTTCTATTAAACGTAATAAGATATCAAAAGATAACCTTGGTTTTTTTGGAGATGTTTTAAAATTAATTAATACTTCAAACAGACCTTTAATAATTTTTCCACAAGGAACAAGATTATTACCAGAAGATCGAACACCTTTTAAAAAAGGAGCAAGTAGAATCTATGAAGAATTAAAGATATCATGTCAACCAATAGCAATTAACTCTGGTTTTACTTGGCCAAAACATGGGCCTAAAAAAGTTGACACTACATTAATAGTTTCAATTTTACACGAAATTGAACCTGGGCAAAATAAAGAACTTTTTCTAAATAATTTACAAGATGCTATTTATACTGAGCTGGATGTGCTGAATTAGCCCTTCATAGGCATTACAACAAAAATACTATCAAAGTCACCTGGGTCTTTAATTAAGGCTGGAGAACCTGTGTCATTAAAGAAAATTTCAATTTTCTCTCCATCAAGCTGAGCAGCAACATCAATTAAATATCTTGAATTAAAGCTGATTTCTAAATCATGATCAAACTTAACACTCAAACTTTCTTTACCATCACCACTATTAGTGTTGTTAACAGATAAGTTTAAAACACCTTGTGACAAGTTAAATTTTACACCATCCTTTTTATCAAGTGAAACTGATGCAACTCTATCTACAGAATCTAAAAATAATTTTAGATCTATTTCTAATTTTTTTTGGTTATTTTTAGGTATCACTTGAATATAATTAGGAAATTTTCCATCAATTAATTTAGAAATTAGAATACTATTATTTAATTCAAATTTAATTTTTGATTTTAAATTTGAAATTTTAACATCACCGTCATAACTCTCTAATAAAGAGCATAATTGAAATATTGTTTTTTTTGGCAATATAATAGGCTCAAAATCAATTTTCTGGTCTAATCTTATTTTAGATATAGACATTCTATGACTGTCTGTGGCTGCTGCTGTCAAAAAGTTTTGGTCTTCTACTTGGGTTTGATGAAAAAAAATCCCACTTAGATAATGTCTTGTTTCATCATTTGAAACTGAAAACTTACATTTATTTAGTAATTTTAATAGTTGTTTAGACTTAATCAAAAATTCATTTTGATTAAAATTTTCATCTGTTAAAGGAAACTCAGACGCACTAATGCAGTTTAGGTTAAAAACAGATTTTTCTGACTCTACTTGAAGTTTGTTACCTTCTGTTAAAGACAGATTAATTTTTTTTCCTGAAGAAAATTTTCTTATAATGTCATAAATAGTTGAAGAAGTGGTTGTCGTGCTTCCTTCTTCAAGAACTTCTACGTTTTTAATTTGATGAATAAATATTAGATCTAGATCGGTAGCAGTAATTGTTAGGTTTGAATTACTCACATCTAGTAAAACATTTGATAAAATTGCTAATGTACTTCTTTTTTCAATTACACCCTGGCAGTAATTTAAGGCTTGTTGTAGGTCTTGTTGATTAACGTTAAATTTCATTTTCTTTATTATACAAGATTTGATTTTTTAAGTTATTAATATTGTCAGTCATTTCTGCGTCTTTTTCTTTCAGTTTTTCAATTGTTTTAACAGAATGTATGATTGTTGTATGATCTCTATTGGAAAACTCCCTACCAATTTCTGGTAATGACTTGGAAGTTAAAATTTTAGTTAAATAAATTGCAGTTTGTCTCGGCCTCACAAGATATCTCGATCTTCTTGAAGAAAGCATTTCATTTTTACTTATTTTAAAGAATTTGCAAACTGTTGATTGTATTAAATCAATTGTCACTTTATTTTCTCCAATATTTAATAGATCTTTCAAAACAACCTTAACTTCAGATAAATTGGGAACTTTATTGTATATTCTTGAGAAAGACACAACTCTATTTATCGCACCCACTAGCTCTCTAATACTTGTGGTAATTTCGGTACTGATAAATTTTTGTATTTCTTCAGAAATATTTACTTGGTTCGAATAAAAAATATTAAGTTCTTCAGTTTTTTGTTTAACAATCTTGCTTCTTAGTTCGTAATCAGGTTTTTGTACATCAACAACCAAACCACCTGCAAATCTTGATTTTATTCTATCCTGAATTCTAGATAGTTTATTTGGAGCCCTATCTGCAGAAATTATCACTTGTGATCCTTTATCTATCAAGGCATTAAAAGTATGAAAAAATTCTTCCTGCATTGCTTCTTTTCCATTCATGAACTGAATATCATCAATCAATAAGATGTCTGTATTTCTAAAATACTCCTTAAATTTTACCATGTCGTTAGACTTAATTGATTTAACAAATTGATACATAAATCTTTCAGCTGAAATAAACATTACTTTATTTTTTTCTTTTAAAGAAAGACCAATTGAATTTAATAAGTGAGTTTTACCCATTCCAACACCACCATAAATATAAAGTGGATTGTAGTGAGATATATTTTCTGAAACCTTTAATGACGCCTCATAAGCTAATTTATTACTTGTACCAGTTATAAAATTATCAAACCTTTTATTAGGGTCAATTCTATTGTACTGCAAATAAGTATCTTTAATGAATGATACGTTTTCAGTGTTTTCATTTGCTTTAGGGCTGTTATCATTTTCATTTTCAGAAGTTTGTTCTACAATTTTAAATTCTATTCTCGTTAAATCCTTTTTATATACTTTAATTATTTGTAATATTTGGTCTAAATATCTTGAGGTAATCCAATCCCTTATAAATCTAGTTGAAACTGAGAGTAAAACATAATTGCTCATCTCTTCAACAAAATCTATTTTTCTAAGCCAGCTTTCGTATATGTCACTGCCTAGTTTTCTCTTCATATCTTTTTGGACAACAGCCCAGTCAAGAGCTTCGGAGGCAATATCTTTTAAGTTGTTTGATATATTATTGTTTGACATGAATTTGTATGAATAAAGTCAGTTAGAAGCAAAATAATTTTTTTGCAATAAATAATTTTGTAAAAGCAAAAATAAATAAAATCTATATTTGCAATAAATAATTTTGTAAAAGCCAAAATAAATAAAATCTATAGGTGCATCATTCCTAACGGGAACAACTATTTTTTAGATACTGCTATAATATTACAATCACAAGGTGGTCTTTTTTCACTCTTAGAAATTATTTTTGTCACAGTGTTATTTAATTTAACCATTAATTTTTACAAATTTAAAATCTGTGAGTGTGTAATTTAGAAATTAAATCTTTATTTTTTACTAGATCTAGATGTAGCTATCAAAAATTAAATATAATTCTTATCTAGTGTATGTAAAATTAATTGGAAACTATTAACAACTAGGGGTAGTTATTTTAATGCAGCAATTTTCTTCGTGATTCTTGAAACATTTCTTGAAGCATTAGCTTTTTTAATAATTCCAGTCTTTGCAACTTTCATCAATTCAGAATTCAACTTGGGTAAGAATTTTAAGGCTTCAGATTTTTTCTTCTCTACAATAAGCAGGTTCATTTTTTTTATAGCATTTCTATATTTGCTTCTACGGGCCTTATTAACTAGTGTTTGCGTAGCAATCTTTCTAATTCTTTTAATTGCTGATTTAGTGTTTGCCATAAGCGCAGTGGTATAGCTTGAGAATTTATAGTGGTCAACTGAATAATTGGCTATTTTTGGCAGGTATTACAAAAAAAAGTTGATCTATTGGATATAAATATTTTCTTTATTTTGCCTTTACATTTACTTCTAAGACAATTCAGATTTTCTCTTTGATATACTTTAAATTCTTTTTGAAAGTTACCACTTTTGCCAGTTGTGTCTCTAAAGTCGCGAATACTTGATCCTCCTTTTTTTATAGCTTTATTTAATATTTTTTTGGAATATGAAATAATATTTTTGCAATCTTTTTTAGATAATTTCATTGCAAGTATTGTTGGGTTGATTTTACAAAAAAATAATATTTCACTAGCATAGATATTACCAATTCCAGATACAAATTTTTGGTCTAATAAAAAACTCTTTATATCTTTTTTTTTATTTAAAAAATATTTTAAGAGGTATTGTAAATTAAAGCTTTTAAAAAATGGTTCTGGTCCTAAATGATTAAACCTATCTACAAGTGTTTCTCTACTATCTATAAATTCAAAAAAACCAAATCTTCTGGGATCATTATAAATAACTTTTAAATCCTTAAAATGTATCTCAACATGATTATGTTTTTCTGGCAGACTTGAAGAGTTGTAAAAACTTGTATTAGTAAATTTATTTAGGTTATTTTTTTCAATTAAATGAATAGTGCCTGACATTCCTAGGTGGATTAAACAAAAAGAACCATTGGAAAAATTTAAAATTAAATACTTAGAAAACCTAGTGACTTTTTTAACGATTTTGTTTTGTAATAATTCTTCAAATTTTAAAGGAATCTGAAATCTCAAATTTCTGTTCGTAATTATTACTTTCTTAATTTTCTTTTGTTGTATTTTTTTAGCTAATGATTGCTTGACTATTTCTACTTCTGGTAATTCTGGCATTTGACAGTATATTATCAATAATTAATAGATTTAACATGCAACAATATCTCCAAAATAAAAAAGGACTTGTTCAGGGTGTCTTTGACAATGTTTTTGATAAATATGATTTAATGAATGACTTTATGTCCCTAGGTGTTCATAGAGTTTGGAAGAGAAATTTAATGAATTGGATGAATCCCTCAATCAATAAAACTTTAATTGATGTTGCTTGTGGTACTGGAGATCTTGGTAAACTTTTTCTAGATTTAACTGATAAGAATGGAAAAATTTTCTGTGTTGATCCAAATAAAGGTATGGTTGGCAAAGGGAAGGATAAGTTAAATGATTATAAAAATATCAATTGGTTAATAGCTCCTGCAGAAAAATTACCCATCAAAGATAATTCTTGTGATTATTATACGATTAGTTTCGGTCTGCGAAATACTAAAAACCTTAATAAAGCTCTTTCTGAGGCATATAGAGTTCTTAAACCTGGTGGTCGATACTTGTGCCTAGAGTTTTCAAAAATTCAAAACTCTAATCTCAGCTTTATTTACAAAAACTATTCAAAACTTATTCCATTAATTGGAAAAGTAATAATTGGTCAAAAAGAACCTTACGAATATTTGATCAAGAGTATTGAGGAATTTATTAATCAAGAAGAATTGATTGATTTAATGAAAAATAATAGATTCCAAAATTGTTCATATAGAAACTTATCTGGTGGAATTGTTGCGATTCACTCTGGGTGGAAAATGTAATGATTAAAAAATTATTTACACTTTTTAAATTAGGAAGAAAATTAGCCAAGTCTGACATTCTAAATATAGTCTCAAAATTTCAAAAACCACCTCTAACTATTAAAGTTTTATTTCAAGTACTATCTTTTTCTTTCTCCAATCATAAAAAATTAGATTTTAATATCACTGAAGGGGAAAGGCTTTCTAAATCACTACAATCTATGGGCACAACTTTTATCAAATTAGGACAGTTCCTAGTTACAAGACCTGATATCATTGGTGACAATCTAGCAAAACAATTAGAGGGTTTACAAGATAGACTTCCTGCATTTACTTTATCTGAAGCCAAAACTATAATTAAAAATGACTTGGGAGTAGAAACATTTAATTCAATTATAGATTTAAGTGAACCTGTGGCTGCCGCATCTATAGCTCAAGTTCATAAAGCTAAAATAAATGATGATGGAACAATAAAAGATGTGGCTATTAAAATCTTAAGACCTGATATTAAAAAAACATTTAATGAAGAAATAGATGCTTTAATGCTTTTCGCTTTTTTTGTTGAGTCATTTGTTAAAAAAACAAAACGTTTAAAGCTAATTGAGGTTGTTTTTCTACTTAAAGAAATAACTAACTTAGAAATGGACTTAAGATTTGAGGCTGCTGCTGCAAATGAATATGCAGAAAATACACAAAATGATGCTGGTTTTAGAGTTCCTGCAATTTATTGGAATTTTACCAGCGAAAATGTAATGACTCTTGACTGGGTTGATGGCGTTTCTATTCGTGAAACAGAAGATTTAAAAAAAAGAAATATTGATACTACACGAATTGCTTCTGATATTATTCAGCATTTTCTAAGACATGCTGTTAGGGATGGTTTCTTTCATGCTGACATGCATCAAGGTAATATTTTTATTGATAACAACGGTCAAATTGTACCTATAGATTTTGGTATTATGGGCAGATTGGATGATATAAGTAAAAGATTTTTAGCTGAGATTCTTTTTGGTTTCATTCAAAGAGATTATAAAAAGGTTGCTGAAGTACATTTAATGGCAGGCTTAGTCCCTAAGGATGTGCCCGTAGATGATCTTGCTCAGGCATTAAGAGCTATTGGTGAGCCAATATTTGGCCAATCTGTAAAGGATATATCTGGAGGAAAATTATTAAAACAACTTTTTGATGTTACGGAAAAATTTAACATGCAAACCCAACCTCAATTATTAATGTTACAAAAAACTATGGTTGTTGTTGAGGGTGTTGCTAGAAAGCTTAATCCTAATACTAATATTTGGGAAACCTCAAAACCAGTTTTAGAAAGTTGGTTAAGAGAAACTAAAGATCCTATTAATGCCTTAAACGATGGTTTAAAAAGTACTACTGAGGTTTTTAAAAGATTGCCTGATTTTCCTGAGATCATGGATAAGGCTAATCAAGCACTTACATTTTTAGCGAGTGGTCAGATACCTCATAATTCAAAATCCTATACAGCACTAAACGAAAAGAAATCTGAAATGATCGCGTTTAGAAACCAGTCTATTGTTGGATTATTACTGCTTGTAATCTTTGGCCTATTAGTATTTTAATTTGTAAAATGAATAATTTATCAGAGAGAAAGATACTTTTAATAATATGTGGGGGTATATCTGCATATAAAAGTTTAGAGCTTATTAGATTGTTAAAAAAACAAGGTGCAAAAGTTAAAGTCATACTTACCAAAAGTGCTAAAGAGTTTGTAACCCCCTTGTCAGTAGCTTCACTTTCCCAAGAAAAAGTTTTAGATGATTTATTTAATCCTGAAAATGAGTCAGAAATGGACCATATATCACTATCTAGATGGGCAGATGTAATTCTTGTTGCTCCTGCAACCGCAAACACCATTTCGAAATTAAGTGCTGGGTCTTCAGATGATCTAGCTTCAGCTGTAATTCTTGCGTCTGATAAAGATATTTTTTTGTCACCCGCTATGAATGTTAGGATGTGGGAGCACCCTTCAACTAAACAAAATCTCAATAAATTAAAATCTTATGGTTATAAAATAATTGGCCCAGAAGTAGGGGATATGGCTTGTGGTGAATTTGGTAAAGGAAAAATGACCGAGCCAAAAGATATTTTTCAAAGAATTGAATTATATTTTAGCGAATTAACAAAAAACTATAGATTAAAAGCTTTAGTAACTGCAGGACCAACTAATGAATATATTGATCCCGTAAGATTTATTACAAATAAATCTTCAGGAAAGCAGGGTTATGCTTTAGCAAGATCTTTAGCAAAAAGAGGATTTCAAACAACACTAATTTCTGGACCTACTAATTTACAAATAGATGATAATATAAATTTAATCAAAGTTGAAACAGCAGATGAAATGCTTAAAGCCACACAAAAAAGCTTGCCTGCTGATGTGGCAATTTTTTCTGCAGCTGTTGCTGATTTTAAAGTGAAGGAAAAAAAAAATGAGAAGATAAAAAAACAAGATCGTTTGCAATTAGAACTTAAAAAAAATATTGATATTCTAAATTATGTATCAAAACATAACTCTCTTAGACCAAAATTAGTTATTGGTTTTGCAGCAGAAACAAGCGACATTCAAAAAAATGCTCAAAAGAAATTAATAGAAAAAAATTGTGATTGGATAATAGCGAATGATGTATCTAATAATACTATTGGATTTAACTCTGATTTTAACGAAGTTTCAATTTTTTATAAGAATAATAAAATTAAAAATGAAAAACTTACTATTAAAAGAAAATCTGAAATTTCAGAAGAAATAATAGATAGAGTTATTGAACAGTTAAATTAGAATTCAATGGCTAAAGTATTAATAAAAAAACTAAACCCTGACGTGGAACTTCCAGCCTACAAAACAAATGGTGCTTCTGGCATGGACTTAATGGCTTTTATAGAGAAACCGATTAGAATAGTGCCGAATAGCTCATGTTTGGTGCCTACAGGTCTTTCTATGGCTTTTTCAGAGGATTATGAGGTACAAATTCGTCCTCGTTCCGGTCTTGCCGCAAAAAACAATATAACTGTTTTAAATACACCAGGAACTATTGACAGTGATTATAGAGGAGAGGTTAAAATTATTCTTTTTAATCATGGAAAAGAAGATTTTTTAATTAACAACAAAGACAGAGTGGCGCAAATGGTCTTAACTCCAGTTGTTAAGATGGAATTAGAGGAAACAGATAGTATACCAGACACATTAAGGGGTGATGATGGATTTGGCTCAACTGGTAAATGAAAAACCAGCTAAATAAAAAAATAATTGAACGATTTTCAAGACAAATAGTACTTAAAGATATTGGAACTTTAGGACAAAAAAAAATTTTATCATCAAAGGTTTTAATTATTGGAGCTGGTGGTCTTGGATCTCCAGCTGCAGAATTTCTTTCAAGAGCGGGAGTAGGATTAATAGGAATTGTTGATGATGATAAAGTAAATCTTTCAAATTTACACCGTCAAAGTCTTTATAACACCTCTGATATTGGAAAGTTTAAAGTCAAAGTTGCAAGAGATAAAATTAAAAAGATAAACCCTAATACAAAAATCTTAATTTATAAAATTAGATTAAATAATATAAATTTTAAGAAAATTATTAATAATTACGATTATATAGTTGATGGTTCAGATAATTTTAAAACAAAATTTTTATTAAATGACTTATGTTTAAAATTTAAAAAAAATCTTGTTGTGGGTGCGATCAGTAAATTTGATGGTCATATTTTAACATTTAATTTTCAAAATAAAAAGATTCCATGTTTAAGATGTTTTTTTCAAGAATATGATATTTCAGATGATCTATTAAATTGTGAATCTGAAGGTATTCTTGGAACCGTTGCTGGAATTGTGGGAACCATTCAAGCAAACGAAGTATTGAAAAAGATACTAAATATTGGGATGGGGTTAGATGGATATATTTTTATTATAGATTTACTTAATTTAAACTTTAGGAAAGTTAAATTAAAAAAAAGAAGAGGCTGTATTTGTAAATGATAAAAAAAATATTTATTTGGGTTTTTTTTCTGTCAATTTTACTTATTACATTTTCTAATGCTGAAGAAAAATTTTTATCTTTAAAAAAAGAAAAAGTAAACGTTAGATATGGGCCTAGTTTTGAAACTAAAATTAAATATGTCTATAGAAAGATAAACTTACCGATAAAACAAATAGATAAAAAAGAAAATTTCCGACGAATTATAGATTTAAAAAATAATAGTGGTTGGATTCATACATCCCAACTCAAACCATCAAATTCTATTATTATTTTAAAAAATGAGATTTTATTTAGGAGGCCTTCAAATTTTTCTAGACCAGTTGCACAACTTGAAAAAGGCAGGTTATTAATTGTTAAAAAATGTGAAAATAATTGGTGCAGTATAACTACTGAACAGTACTCTGGTTGGGTTAAAGCTGAAAATGTTTGGGGATCTATTAAATAAAATCTGCAGATAATGATTTAAGATTATCCACAGTTAATTTTGTAGTATGAGAATATTCCTTATGATCTATGCCAAGCTCAATATTTACGTTAAATAATCTAAATTTAGCAATTTGGTCATCATTAAATTTAAAATGGATAAATTGCACAGATGAAGCTTTGCCATCAGCCGAGGTTCTGTCTACATCACTTTCAGGTATAGCACAGACCTTTTCATTATCTATTTTCATAAAAATTTTCTGCTCAATCCCACCGACTTTTCCTAAGAATGCGCCTCTAGAAATAGGGTTATCAATCTCAAACATTAATGTTGCCGTAAGCTCTTTTCCATTTGGAACCAAAGGATTATAAGCAATTAATTCATCTTTTAATTGTTCATCTCCACCTTTTTCTATGTGGAGCATTTCTTGAACTTGAGCAACCATAGTTTCAAAACTTTCAAAATAAAAAGTTGCATAGGGACCAAGAGCTATTCTTCTATTTATTTTAAATTCAACTAGGTTTTTTCTAATCTGTTTTCTACTTTCAGCATAAACATCTGCTGGCATCAAATCTGTTTTTTCAATTTGTCTTTTTTCTTTGCTCATAATTATAGTCTATAACTTTTAGCCATCAATTCGATAGGATGAAGTGCCTCATCATTAGAAATGTTCGTATCTGTCTCTAATTGTTTTAAATGTTTACCTGCTAGTGGACAGTCAGAAGCCATATATTTATTGTTTTTATTTTTAATTTGTCGAGCTGTTGGTGTTCCAACTTTTACAGCTAGATCATGTGTCTCCTTCATAACTCCAAAAGTTCCACCGTGACCAGCACATCTTTCAACAACATCCATTTTAATATTGGGAATCAATTTTAACATGTCTCTAGATTTAATGCCCATATTTTGAGCTCTAGCATGACAAGCGTTGTGAACGGTCACTCCACCATCAATTTCTTGCAAACCTTTAGCTAAACCTTCTCTTTTTGCAATATCGACAATATATTCATCTATATCGCTAGTACTTTTTGAAAGTCTTTTAATATCTTTATCATTAGGCAACAATAATGGCCATTCAAATTTTAACATTAAACCGCAACTAGCTGTAAGTGTAATGACTTCATAATCTTTATCTACCCACTTCAATAAATCTTTTGATACTTTTTTTGCTTGCTCGACAACTTTTGTGAGGTCAGCTTGTTCTAAAAAAGGCATACCACAACATCCTGGATAAGCTTCTTGAACCTCAACCCCATTTTTCTTTAAAACCTTTAGGGCAGCAACACCTGTTTCTTTTTTATTAAAATTAACAAAGCATGTTGAGTAAATTACAACTTTTCTATTTTTAGACGGTGCATCACTGTTTATTGGATAAATATTTTTTTTAAAATAACTTGTGAATGTTTCTGAATTATAAACAGGAAGTTTAACTCTCATATCTATTCCAGCTACTAATTCTAATATTTTTCTAAAGAACGTATTTTTAATATTTGATGCCCAATTTACTAATGAAGATAAAGCAACACCTATTTTTGCATTTCTGTCAATATTAGCCAGCAGTGCTGGCACCATAGGTAATTTATTTAATTTTTTTTGAGCCACTCTATATCTCAACATTAAATGCGGGAAATCTAAATCAAAATCATGTGGTGGAACATAAGGACACTTAGTCATAAAACACATATCACACAATGTGCATGCATCTACTACTGGTTCAAACTGTTCACTTTTTAAACTTTCCACATCCTCATTTTCTGACTCATCAATCATGTCAAATAGTTTTGGAAATGAGTCACATAAATTAAAACATCTTCTACATCCATGGCAAATGTCAAATGCTCTTCTCATTTCATCATCTAATTTCTTTGGATCTAAAAAATCAGGATGCTCAAAATTTATAGGGTGTCTTATGGGTGCTTCGGTGCCGCCTTCTTTACTCATGAAATTTAATCTTTTGGAATTAATGGTGGAGTAAACCCCACCATGAATTAAGTTCTATTTACGCTATAGATTCTAATGTTTTTTGAAATTTTCCTGCGTGTGATTTTTCAGCTTTAGCTAAAGTTTCAAACCACTCAGCAATTTCTGCAAAACCTTCTTCTCTAGCTGTCTTTGCCATACCTGGATACATGTCTGTATACTCGTGTGTTTCACCTTGAACAGCTGAAGCTAAATTATCTTTAGTTTCTCCAATTGGTAATCCAGTTGCTGGGTCACCAACTTCCTCTAAATACTCAAGGTGTCCATGAGCATGTCCTGTTTCACCTTCTGCTGTTGATCTAAATACAGATGCTACATCGTTATAACCTTCGATATCTGCTTTTTGTGCAAAATATAGATAACGTCTGTTCGCTTGGCTTTCTCCTGCAAAAGCATCTTTTAAGTTTTCTTCTGTTTTACTTCCTTTTAATGACATATTTTCTCCTTAATGATTGAGAACTACATATAATCATATCAAGGTGTAAGTCAACAGTTTAGAATTGTTTTAATGTAAATGCTAAGTTATTGAAAATATTGAATTAATTTTGATTTTGATTATCACTCGCAACTTTAATTAGTACTTCCACTGATTTTATTTTTTTTCCAGTAATATTTTGTTTAATATTTACCGAATCAATATCTTCGTTACTGCAATCAATTAGCTCGTTAGTATCTTCATCAAAGAAATGATGGTGTTCTGTAACATTTGTATCAAAATAACTTTTATCACTATTGATAGAGATTTCTTTTAAATAGCCCTTTTTCTTAAAAGCATGAACTGTGTTATAAACTGTAGCTAAAGAAATTTTTTCACTTAATTTTTCCTCTATAATTTTAGTAAGGTCATTTATTGTAAAGTGAAAAGTTTTTTCAGGTGAAAATAATACTTCACAAATTTTAATTCTCTGTTTTGTGGGTCTTAACCCAGAATCTCTTAGTTTTTCTGTATACTTATTTAAATTGTTCATTGCTGTTTATAATAATTCTAAACTATTTCTATATTATAATCTTAATAAATCAAGTATTAAGGAATTGAAATTTATGAAAAAAAACTCATTCACATATGATGAGCTAATAAGCTGTGGTAATGGCGAACTTTTTGGCCCAGGTAATGCAAAATTACCTCTTCCACCGATGCTCATGTTTGATAGAATAACTGTAATCAGTGATGATGGTGGAGCTTTTAATAAAGGAATTATAAAAGCTGAATTGGATATTAAGGATGATCTTTGGTTCTTTGATTGCCATTTTAAAGGTGATCCAGTTATGCCTGGATGTCTTGGGCTAGACGCTATGTGGCAGCTAGTTGGATTTTATCTTGGGTGGCTTGGCAATCCTGGAAAAGGAAGAGCTTTGGGAGTGAGTACCGTAAAGTTTACTGGTGAAGTTTTAAAAAGTGTTAAAAAAGCAACCTATATAATTGATATGAAAAAAATTATGTCACCTGGTGGTACTTCTGTTGGACTTGCTAATGGTTTATTATTTGCCGATGATAAAAAAATATATTCAGCAGAAAATTTAAAAGTGGGGTTATTTAAATAATGAGAAGAGTAGTAGTTACAGGATTAGGTGTTGTTTCGTGCTTAGGAAATAATCAGGAAGAGGTTTATCAATCTCTTTTAAATTCAAAGTCAGGAATATCTTTTTGTGAAGAATATAAAGAACATAATTTAAAAAGTCATATTCACGGCAAACCAAACATTAAACTTGAAGATCACATTGACAGAAAAACTATTAGATTTATGGGTTCGGGTTCTGCTTATAATTATATAGCTATGAAAGAAGCTATCAAAGATTCAGGATTAGATGATAAAGATGTAAGTAATTTTAAAACTGGAATTGTTATGGGTTCTGGTGGTCCTTCAATAGAGAATGTTGTTTTATCAGTTGATAAGACTAGGGCTAAGACACCAAAATTAATGGGGCCATTTATTGTACCAAGAACTATGGCCAGTACATCTTCAGCAACACTTGCTGTACCTTTTAAAATTAAAGGAGTGAATTATACCATGAGTTCTGCATGTGCAACTAGCGGACACTGCATCGGTCATGCAAGCGAACTAATCCAAATGGGGAAACAAGATATTGTTTTTGCAGGTGGAAGTGAAGAATTACACTGGGCAATGACTGCAATGTTTGATGCTATGACTGCGTTGTCTTCTAAATATAATGATGCACCTGAAACCGCTTCAAGAGCTTACGACAAGACTAGGGATGGCTTTGTAATAGCTGGTGGTGGTGGAGTTCTAGTGCTTGAAGAATACGAGCATGCAAAAGCAAGAGGTGCAAATATATATGCTGAATTAACAGGTTATGGTGCGACTTCAGATGGGTACGATATGGTAGCCCCGTCCGGTGAAGGTGCTGTTAGATGTATGAAGATGGCTTTAGCTACTGCTAAAAACAAAATAGATTACTTAAACACTCATGGGACTTCAACTCCAGTTGGCGATATGACAGAACTAAGAAGCGTTGGAGAAGCATTTGGTGCTGACGTACCAAAAATTAGCTCTACTAAGTCTTTGTCTGGTCATCCGTTAGGGGCCGCATCAGTTCATGAAGCAATTTATAGTTTAATCATGATGAAGAATAGTTTCATCACAGCTTCTGCCAACATCACTGATATGGATGATGAGGCTAAAAAATTTCCAATCGTTACTAAAACTGAAACAGAAGTTAGTTTAAGTTCTGTAATGTCTAATAGCTTTGGTTTTGGTGGAACAAATGCAACTTTAATTTTTGAAAAGGTCTAAATGAGTTTAATGAAAGGTAAAAAAGGATTGATCATGGGTGTAGCTAATGAAAGATCTATAGCTTGGGGTATTTCACAGAAACTTGCAGAAGCTGGAGCAGAACTTGCATTCACTTATTTTGGTGATGCATTAAAGAAAAGAGTTATTCCTTTGGCTGAAAAATTAAATTCGAAAGCAACATTTAGTTGTGATGTTGAAAACAAAGAAGAGGTTATAAAACTTTTTGAAGATATAAAATCACAGTGGGGACAAATTGATTTTGTAGTTCATGCAGTTGCTTTTTCAGATAAATCAGAATTATCAGGTGAATATTTAAATACATCTAGAGAAAACTTTTTAAAAAGTATGTTAATTTCATGTTTTTCATTTACAGAAGTTGCTAAAGAAGCTTCTAAAATAATGAAAGAGGGTGGAAGCATGCTGACTTTAACTTACGAATCTAATAAAGCTATTCCAAATTATAATGTAATGGGTGTTTGTAAGTCAGCACTTGAAGCAAGTGTCAAATATCTTGCAAGAGATTTGGGAGTAAAAGGAGT
>Ga0308004_10000322_pt1 | contig 23089 bp, 21 predicted proteins | sample Neamet38_FD_203156 | JGI IMG/M metagenome (GOLD analysis project Ga0308004, IMG submission 203156) | Marine microbial communities from water near the shore, Antarctic Ocean - #38 | ecosystem: Environmental > Aquatic > Marine > Unclassified | place: Southern Ocean | collected 2014-06-06 | reverse complement strand
GCTCTGTCGAATTCTGGGTTTACTGTATGAGAAACCAATGAAAAGTTTTCCACTCCTTTTAAAGCACGTTGCACCTTAACCAAGTTATTGGTCATTATTGGGCAAATTGAAGGACAAGTGGTGAAAAAGAAATCTGCTACATAAACCTTCCCTGCTAAATCGGAATTCGAAATAGAATCGTTGTTTTGGTTTACAAGTGTAAACGCTGGAACGGTATGGAATAATGTGTCTCCGTTAGCTATTTGTTGAGGTCCAACAAAAGCGAGCTTTTCATTTTTTTTAGTACTGCAAGAACTCAATCCTGCAATGCAAAATAATATAGCTAAAAGTCTAGTCATTTTTAGTTTTCAATTCTCTTTGATATTCAGCTAATAAAACCTTTAGATCGTCTCTAAGAAGTTTGATTTCAAATTTACTCAGACTGTTATAGCTAAGCATAATCTTGTCGCTGTTGTTAAATCCAGTACGTATCCTTCCTTCTCTATCGCAAATAATAGTTTCACCAACTTTAAGCGCTCCATCTACTATGACTTTTGATTGTATGTTTCCAACCAATATATTATTGTCTAGTAGTGTTAGTAAAGAGTCTTGTTGTAATGGTATATTTATCCATTGATCTTTAGGTACCGAATTTTCTTCAAATATCGAAGCATCAAAAGTATTCACAGAATCTTCTATTACAAAATTTAAAAAATAGATGTCTTCGTAATTACCTAGGTGTGTCCATACTTCTGTTTGAAACATATAACCAATTAACTGGTTGGTTAATATGTTATCAGCATTAGAGAAAAACACCAATTTTATCTTATTGTCTAAGTCTCTAAAAGAAAGTGAATCCGTTAAAGGAAAGTCTGTAATAAAATGGTGTTCTGGAATACCTTGTCTGTTCTCGTTTAATAGAGGTCTATAGTCTTGCGATTGATTAGCAATAATCGGTAGATAGACAAAGTTGTGTTTACCAAAAGTGAGGTATAGGTACAAAAGAGAGGGTAGTACTAATATTAAAAATAGTACTACCCCCTTTGTATAGTTAGGTGTTTGTTTCATTATAAAATCAAATCACTTGCTTCTGTCAATAATATAAAAAGTAAATAAGGTATTAATATGAAAGTAGGCAAAGCCAAAGTCCAGGCAAAACCTTTAGTTTCGTGCTTAACGTGCATAAAATAAGCAACAATATAATACGCTTTTACTAATGTAAGAATAATGAAAGTCCATTTAAGGATTTCGTAGCTAACTGGCTTATAAATACCTAAAGCAACCTCTACTGTAGTAAGTGCTAGAAGGATCCAAAAAACCAACCAAATTTGTTTTGTTCCGCCGTGGTTATCGTGTGACATATCTGAAATGTATTTTAAGTGTATGAATTTTAGTTTATGAGATTGGTTGTTATACCAAGTAGAAGAAGGTAAATACAAATACCCAAACAAGATCTACAAAGTGCCAGTATAAACCAACTTTCTCAACCATTTCGTAATGACCTCTCTTTTCGTAAGTACCAAATAATACGTTAATAAATACGATTGTGTTTAATAATACTCCCGTAAATACGTGGAATCCGTGGAACCCAGTAATAAAGAAGAAGAAGTTTGCAAATTGTGGTAAACCATATTCGTTAACTACCATATTCGCACCGTATACATGTTCTGCTCCAGCGCTTAAAGTAGCAATTATTGCAGGATCTGTAATAAACTTCTCAGTACCTAATCTAAGTACATCGAAGTTGTAGGTTTGTCCCATTACTTCTGTACCCGCAGCTATTACTTTAGCGATGCTACCATCGGCTAGTTGTAATGCTCCTTCTGCAGTACCATGAATAAAGTGCATCCATTCCCAAGCTTGAGATCCTAAGAAAATAATACCACCTATTACAGTTAAACCCATCCACCAAGCTACTTTTTTAGTGTCCATGTTTTTTCCATGGTGTACTGCTAGTACCATAGTAACCGAACTCATAATAAGTATAAAGGTCATTAGGGCCACATAAAGTAATGGTTGGTCTCCATGTATACCAGGGAAATGTGTGAACACATTCTCTGCTAAAGGCCAAATTTCTGCATATTTAAAACGCGAAAATCCGTAAGCCCCTAAGAATCCTGAAAATGTTAAGGCATCCGTTAAAAGGAAAAACCACATCATCATTTTTCCATAACTAGCCTTAAAAGGTTTTACTCCTCCGCGCCAAACGCTTTCTGTAGTTGCTTGTGATTCCATACTAAGTAATTGCTTATGTGTGTGTTATGTTATTCTTTGTTGTGACTTCTGTTTCCGAAGCCTTTTTAAGCGTGGCGAAGATAAGTCTTTCCTAGAAAAGAGAAAAATCGTTTGTTTGCTTTCCAACTTAGGACTCTTGTTTAGAGTATTTCTAAATATGAGAGCAGCAAGATTTTATCTAGTAAACAAGAAAAACAAGAATAGGTATATCCATAGTCCACCTAAAAAGTGCCAGAAAATTACTCCAAGCTCTAAACCTAATGCGCTTTCGCTAGTATATTTATTATTTCTAGAATTTAGGTACATTACTAATACAGAAATGAGCCCTGCTATAATGTGTACTAAATGTACTAAGGTAATAACGTATACAAATGAACCTGCTGCATTGCTGTTTTCTCCGGTGAAAAACACACCCATATTGTGCATTTCAGACCAGCCTTCAAATTGTAAAACAGCAAAGGCTATTCCTAAAAGGAAGGTGATTCCAAGAAAACGTTTTACCGTCGAGAAATCATTCAAGCGGGCAGCTTGTAAACTTTTTTGGATTACAATACTACTGAGAATAATTACTGCTGTACTAATGAAAAATGCATCCGGCAAATCGAAAGCCATCCAGTTTCCTTCAGCCATTCGTACTATATAGCCCGATGTAAAGCCAATAAACAACATTACAATACTAATCATAGCAATGAAAAGTAGGGGCTTACGCGTTTTCTTCTTGTGGAGTTCTGAAACAGTTTTCATTTAGTGTAATAGATATTTATCGAGTAAGTAGATTATTTGTATAGCAGGGAGGTAGATTAAACTACCTAGCATTAGTTTTTTAGCAGATACTTGGTCGCAGTTTTTTAGTAGTAATGCACTTTTCTTATATAAAAACACGCCCATTAATAATATCAGTAGTGCTCCTATTGGCGAAAGAAGTAATTTGCTTTCTATTCCTATATAAGGAAATACAAAAGGCATTATAGAAACGGGTATAAGCCATATGGTGTACAACATGGCTTGAAAAGCACTTTTCTTGTCTTTCATTCCCGAAGGAAGCATCCTTATTCCTGCTTTTTTATAATCCTCATCTAACAACCAAGCGATAGCCCAAAAGTGAGGGAATTGCCACAGAAATTGTATTGCAAATAGAGTTCCAGCTTCTGTTCCAAACTCATTCGTTGCAGCTACCCAACCTAACATAAAAGGGATTGCTCCAGGAAAAGCGCCAACAAATACTGCTATCGGACTTACCGTTTTTAAAGGGGTATAAACAGCGGCATAAAGTACCAAAGCTGCAGCACCAAAAATTGCTGATTTCGCATTTATATAGTACAAAATAACCATACCTATAAGCCCAAGGATACTCGAAAACAACAAACCTTCAGAAGCCGCCATTCTACCTGCAGGCATTGGTCGTTGTTTGGTTCTGTCCATGAGTTTGTCGGTGTCCTTTTCGTAAACTTGATTGAAACCATTTGAAGAGGCTACAACCAAGAACCCTCCGACCATTAACATAAGTAGGATTTTAAAATCCACCTCATCTACCGCTAGTAGATAACCTACTAAGGCAGAAAACACTACGGTACTAGAAAGGCGTAGTTTTGCTAACTGACTATAATCTTTAAGTTTGTTTTTCAAAGTAGCTAAGGTTTTATGGCTGCAAAAATAAGGATTAGATTGTTTAGTAAGCCTTTTTTTAGGCTTAATATTTATTTGGTTTTATTACGCCAATTGTAAGTTGATTCGGTGTTAGTTCAGAAGTTCGTTTATTTCGATTTCTATAACCTTTTGTTTTCGTTTTTCTAGGACTATACTAGCCTCTGCTGCTCGTTCTTTGCAGTCTGTTAAGTCGCATCTTTCGCAGGTAGCATTTACTTTTTTTGTGCTTATTTTTTCGTCATTTAAAAAGGCAATACTCTTTTTTAGTTTGTCGTTAACCAATAAACCTATAGTTACACTACTGTTTGAGTTTGGTGTAGGGTACATCGATCGAGCTATCGAGATGCATAGGTATTCATTGTCCGAATCTACATAAGATGAGCGCTGCGCCATAATAATATTACTATTCTCTTTTTGCTCAACTTGTTTTTTGTTTAATGCCTCTAAAACTTCTATCGTAATCCATCGTCTACAATAGTGTTCTTCTAATTTGTTTCCGTGCGGATTGTGAAGTTTATTTAAGTGTAACTCCTTATTGAGTGTATAGTAGTCGCTGTGGTCTTTGTTGTTGAAACGCAAGAAAAACAAGTTCTTTAAGCCCATTTTCTTTGGTAATATATTCGTCATCCTTTGGAATAACATCTCTGGTGATACATTGTATTTGGATACTAGATCCTCAATTCCTTTTGGATTAAAGGTGTTATTAGAAAAGAATTTCTCTAAATCTTGGTGTAAGTCGTCTTGGTTAATTAGTAGTGCTATGGCGAAATATGAAGCTTTGAAATTATTGAGTACTTCATCGAAATTAGTTGCTTTGTGGTGACTGAAAGTGTAGGGCCTTTCTTTTATTTTTAGAAAATTAAAGGCGATTTCTCTTCCTAAAATAAAACGCATTTGTGATTCTTGTAATGTAGGGTTTGTGTAGAGCGTGTTTACTTCTCCTGGTTTTAATGCAGAGCGTAGACTGTATAGGTTTGTGTGTTCTTTAAGGTCAATTTCTTTAAATGTATAATTAAAATGATCTTGTAATACTTTTTTTAATTCAGCGCTTTTCACACCTTTTTTATTAAGCCCATAAGTTCTAAGACAAGATGCTACACTGTTCTCTAGATCTTCGAAATAGTTTAAATGTAATTCTTGATACGCTCTTAGAGCAGAGTAGTAGAAATGTTCTTGATTTAACTGGTGGTCTCTCGCAATTTCTAAAATAGCACTTATAAAAGCATTTACTCTTATTGGAGCCTCTGCAAGTAGATTGACTAGTTTTTTAGAATCAATTCCGAAAAAATTTAAAGGTAAGTCGTTTAAGATGTCGCTTTTTATGAGCGTGCTTAGCGGAGAAAGACGTTTTTCTAATTTTAAAGAGACTAATTCGTCAAAATTCAACCCTAATGCTGTCGATAAAGCATGTATTTTTTCAGGTTTAGGATATTTTTTTCCCTTCTCTATTTCATTTAAATAGGATATGGATAAGCCAGATTTTTCTGACAATTTCGCTAAAGAGAGCTTTTGCTCTTTTCTTGCCTGTTTTAGCTTTAAGCCAAGTATGATTTTTATGTTTTCCTTATTTACGCTCATTCTTCAAAGGTAAGTTTTTTATTTCTTAGCGTAATTTCATTGTAAGCGAAATAATTAATTGTAGCGAAAATTCGCAAAAGAAGAAAAATATAGTTTAGTTTTGTAAGGAACCTAAAATCAGACTTATGGAAATGACTACTCTTGCAAAATCTAAGGTTAGTATTGCTGCAAAAGAAAATGTAAATAAAACTATTCTTACCGATGAGGCCTTGACTTTCCTCTCAGCCTTACACGAGAAGTTCAATAGTACTCGATTGCGTATAATTTTAGATCGTAAAAATCGTCAGAAAAACATTGACAATGGAGTAATGCCAAATTTCTTACCCATAACAGAACATGTGAGAAATGGTGTTTGGAAGGTTGCTCCAATTCCTGAAGATTTACAAGATCGCAGAGTAGAAATTACCGGTCCAGTAAGTCGGAAGATGATTATTAATGCGCTTAATTCTGGAGCTAAAACTTTTATGGCCGATTTTGAGGATAGTAATTCTCCTAACTGGAATAATGTAATAGATGGTCAGCAAAATTTAAAAGACGCTGTAGAAGGTACGATTAGCTTTACAAAACCAGGTATCAATAAGTTGTATTCCCTTAACAAAGAAACTGCGGTGTTGATGGTGCGTCCAAGAGCCTGGCATTTAAACGAACGTCACTTAATGTTTGGTGCCGAGCAGATGAGTGCTTCATTAGTAGACTTCGGTTTGTATTTTTTTCACAATGTAAAAACATTAATGAGTAAAGGTACAGCGCCTTATTTCTATTTACCAAAAATGGAATCTCATTTAGAGGCTCGTTTATGGAATGAAGTATTTGTTTTTGCACAAGACTATATGTCTGTTCCTCAAAAAACAATTAAGGCTACTGTTTTAATCGAGACCATCATGGCGGCATTTGAGATGGACGAAATCTTATATGAGTTAAGAGATCATAGTGCAGGATTAAACTGTGGACGATGGGATTATATTTTCTCTTTCATAAAGCGCTTTCGTTTGCACAGCGAGTTCTTGTTGTCTGATAGAGATTTAGTAGGAATGACGATTCCATTTATGAAGAATTATTCTTTGCTACTTATACAAACTTGTCATAAAAGAGGAGCTTCTGCTATTGGAGGAATGGCAGCACAGATACCCATTAAGAATGATGAGCAAGCTAATCGCGCTGCCTTAGATAAAGTTATACAAGATAAGTTAAGAGAAGCCAAAAATGGACACGATGGTACATGGGTAGCTCATCCAGCATTGGTTCCTGTAGCACAGGCAGTATTTGATGCCGTTATGCCCGCAAGCAATCAAATTGATGTTTTACGATCTGATGTAACTATAACTGCACAAGATTTAGTTGCACTTCCCGAATTAACAATAACCGAAAAGGGTGTTCGTAAAAATATAAATGTTGGAATACTTTATTTAAATGCTTGGTTAATGGGGAATGGTGCTGCTGCACTTTATAACCTAATGGAAGATGCGGCAACTGCAGAAATCTCAAGAGCCCAACTTTGGCAATGGCTTAAACATGAAGCGGTATTAGTCGATGGAGCTAAAGTAGATAGAAAGCTACTTCGCAAATTAATACCCGAAGAGATTGTGAAAATTAAAGAGTATGTAGGCGAAGCCTTTTACGAAAAGGCACGTTTCACTGAGGCGATTGATTTGTTTGAAGAGCTCATCTTTAACGAAGAATTTGAAGAGTTTTTAACCATTAAAGCTTACTCGAGTATTTAAACAATTAATTCGCGATTTGCGTAATGTATAACATCTTAGACAGTTAAAATATGAAAACTTTACCACAAAACAATTATAGATCTGCTTTAGAGACTGTAAGAAATTTAAAGCAAAAGTACGGGAAAACATGGAACTCAATTAGTCCGGAAAGTGCTGCTAGAATGATTACTCAAAATCGTTTCAGAACAGGTTTAGATATCGCAAAATATACTGCTGCTATTATGAGGGCAGATATGGCTGCGTACGATGCGGACTCTTCAAACTATACACAATCTTTGGGTTGTTGGCATGGTTTTGTCGCTCAGCAAAATATGATCGCTGTTAAGAAACATCATAAAACAACGAGTAAAAGTTATTTATACCTCTCGGGGTGGATGGTTGCTGCATTACGTTCTGAATTTGGACCATTGCCCGATCAATCTATGCACGAAAAAACGAGTGTACCAGCATTAATAAAAGAGATTTACGATTTTTTACGTCAAGCTGATGCAATCGAGTTAAATGATTTATTTAGAAGACTTGAATTTGGAGAAGACGTACAAAGTCAAATTGATAATTTTGAAACACATATAGTTCCTATTATAGCTGATATTGATGCAGGTTTTGGAAATGAAGAAGCGACCTATTTGTTAACAAAGAAAATGATTGAGGCTGGAGCTTGTGCAATTCAAATTGAAAATCAAGTTTCTGATGCTAAACAATGTGGTCACCAAGATGGAAAGGTTACAGTGCCGCATGAGGATTTTATTGCTAAAATTAATGCTATTAGATATGCATTCTTAGAGTTAGAAGTAGACGATGGAATTATTGTGGCAAGAACTGATTCTGAAGGAGCGGGGCTAACCCAGAAATTGCCTGTTAGTAAAGTAGCCGGAGATTTAGCTTCTCAATACTTATCTTTTGTAGAAGCTGAAGAACTTGAGATTTATGAAGCTATGGAAGATGATGTTTTGCTTAAGCGGGATGGAAAATTAGTTCGACCTGTTAGGCTTGCTAATGGTTTGTACAAATTTAAAGACGGATCAAATATCGATAGAGTAGTCTTAGATTGTATTACAAGTCTACAAAACGGTGCAGACTTATTATGGATAGAAACACCAACTCCAAATGTTAAGCAAATTGCTCATATGGTAAATAGGGTTAAAGAAGTTGTGCCAAATGCTAAATTGGTATACAATAATTCGCCTTCTTTTAATTGGACATTAAACTTCCGTAATCAAGCCTATGAAGAAATGCTTGCAGAAGGAGAAAATATGACTGCTTACGATAGAAATAATTTAATGTCAGAAGAATACGACAACACAGAATTATGTTTTCTTGCAGACGAAAAAATTAAAACATTCCAAATTGATAGCGCAAAAGAAGCGGGTATTTTTCATCATTTAATTACTTTACCAACGTACCATACTACAGCTCTTCATATGAACGATTTATCGAAAGGTTATTTTGGTGAAGAAGGTATGTTAGCTTATGTTAAAGATGTTCAAAGACAAGAGATAAGAAAGGGAGTTGCTTGTGTAAAACATCAAAGAATGGCTGGGTCTAATCTTGGAGATGATCATAAAACATTTTTTGCTGGAGAAAAAGCGTTAAAAGCAGAGGGTGTAAATAATACTTCAAATCAGTTTGAAGTAAAAAAGGCTAATGTAGAACATGGTTGTGTTGCTTAATATTACTTCATCTACTATAGATTATTAGTTTTTTGTCAATAAAAAAAGGAGCGATTTATCGCTCCTTTTTTTTAGGCATTATACTTTTCTTATTGTGTCCAAATATGTATCGTAAGAAGTTTTATGACTTGTTCAGTATCCTCTAACATGTATTTTATATCCTGATAATGAATTATTAAAAAGTAATAATAGCCACGATTCTAGTCGCAACTATGTACTAAGAATTCAATAATTATTCGTCTTCACAAATTACGAATGTTGTTCAGTGGTATCTGTCGTAATCTTTCCTTCTAAGCCAGGGCAATCGCAAGAGTTAACTACTGCACACGAATTGATTAGCATAGATGCTAGTATTGTGAAAACTAAAAATGTGGTTTTTTTTGTGGCGTTTAAGCTCATATCAGTCTTAAAAATCGGTTATTTACTTAGAGATTCGGTAAATTTACATTTATTTTATACAAAACTCATACTATGGGCTTAATTGCTTCTTTTGGAAAATACCTTCTTTTTATTGCTGATGTTTTTAGAAAACCTGAACGACGTTCGGTGATGTATAAATTGGTGATTAAAGAAATTTATGAACTCGGTTTTAAGTCTCTATTGTTTGTGGTATTTGTCTCTCTTTTTGTAGGAGCTGTAGTTACCTTACAAACGGCTGCTAATATGCATGGAAGTTGGATGCCTCGATATTTAATTGGCTTCGCTACCAGAGACGCCATACTTTTAGAGTTCTCTCCAACGATAATTAGCTTATTATTAGCCGGTAAAATAGGTTCTAATATTGCATCGAGTATTGGTACCATGCGGGTTACTGAGCAAATTGATGCTCTAGAAGTTATGGGTGTTAACCCAGTTACTTATTTGGTGCGACCTAAAATATTCGCCTTAATGTTTTTTAATCCTCTTCTAATTTGTTTGAGCATGTTTGGAGGTGTTATTGGCGGTTGGATTTCTGGTACTCTTTCTGGTGAGTGTACTTCTGCAGAATATATAACTGGAATTCAATACGACTTTATTCCTTTTAAGGCTATATATGCAATTATTAAAACAATCCTTTTTGCTTTTATTATTGCAAGTGTTTCTTCTTTTCATGGTTTTTACACCCAAGGAGGAGCTTTAGAAGTAGGTAGATCTAGTACCAGAGCTGTAGTATTTAGCTCGGTATTTATTATAGTTACTAATTATATATTAACTCAGTTACTTTTAAATTAATGATTGAGATAAAAAATATCGAAAAATCTTTTGCCGATAAAAAGGTGTTAAAAGACGTGAGTTTTACTTTTGAAAAAGGGAAAACCAATTTGGTTATTGGACAAAGTGGGTCTGGAAAAACCGTTTTGCTTAAATGTTTACTTGGCTTACATGTTCCCGAAGGTGGTGTTATCAATTTCGATGGAGCAGATATTGTTGGTAAATCCAATAAGAACCTAAAACATTTACGAAAACAAATCGGAATGGTTTTCCAGGGCGGTGCATTATTCGATTCTATGAATGTAGAAGAAAATGTACTCTTTCCACTTCAAATGTTTTCTACTATGTCTAAAGAAGAGATGCTTCAACGAGCAAATTTCTGCTTACAAAGGGTGAACTTAGAAAATGTAAACCATCTTTTTCCCTCAGAAATTAGTGGCGGGATGAAAAAACGTGTTGCTATTGCCAGAGCGATTGTTTTAAATCCGAGATACCTTTTCTGCGATGAACCTAACTCTGGGTTAGATCCTTATACAGCTATTTTAATAGACAACCTTTTACAAGAAATCACTCATGAGTATGGGATGACTACAGTAATAAACACCCACGATATGAATTCTGTTATGGAAATAGGAGAAAAGGTGCTGTTTATTAGAGAGGGCAAGAATGTATGGGAAGGAACAAAATCTGATATTATTACTTCGGAGAATCAATACTTACAAGACTTTGTATTCTCCTCGGAGCTTTTTAAAACGATAAAACGCTTTCATAAATAACTTTCTTTATTGTATATATAAGTTTAGTAGTTTTTGCTAACATCTCTATATGGTCCTTTGTTGTGCTTTGTAAGTTGTTAGTAGATTAAATATTAGTACTGCCTTTTTTTCTACAATCTTTTAATTTTCAGGGAGCTACTTTAGTTTAAACAAGACTGTTTTTTTGTTAAATGTGTTGTTTACTCTTAATTTAGTTGGTTCTGAATTTTGCTGTAATTAAAAAAATAACTAAAATTGTTGCTTAAACAATACACTTAACTATGAAGAAGTTTTACTCACTATTATCTGCCTTAGCAATTTGTACTATGGCGAATGCACAACTAGAATTTTCCGATGATTTCGAAAGTTATTCAGTAGGCGATTATATTGGTGCTAATTCTTCATTTTGGACCACTTGGAGTGGTGCAACTGGAGGTGCTGAAGATGCTGAAGTAACTAGCGATAATGCTAGTGCAAGTTCTAATTCTATTTATTTTGCCTCTTCCAGTACTGGTGGTGGACCACAGGATGTAGTTTTGGACTTTGGAGAAGTTTTTACTACAGGAGATTTCGTTTTTGAATCCGATTTTTATGTAAACCAATCTACAGGTGCTTATTTTAATTTCCAAGCTGAGTCTGTAATTGGAACTACTTGGGCTTTAGATTGTCACATGTCTAATGGAGAGATTTCTTTCCAAAATGGTACTACTGTTATGTTGGCAGGGAGTTATTCTCAAGCTACTTGGTTTACCATGACTATGGAAATCAACTTAACAACAAATAACTGGGAGGTCTTTATTGACGGTGCTTCTATTGGTTCTTTTGCTAACGGAGAAACTCAGATTGCTTCAATTGATATTTTCCCATTATCAGGAAATCAGTTTTATGTAGACAATGTCTCTATATCTCATACGCCTTATGTAGTGCCTCAGTTAAATGGTGCCATGATACTAATAAACCCAATTGAGGGATTAGTAAGTCAAGAGCGTTTTGCTTCTGTTGTGGTTAAGAATTTAGGATTGTCTACAATTACTACTTTTGATGTTGTACTCAACTATGGGACTTCTTCTTTTACTGAATACGTTTCTGATATTTCCTTAAATTCTTTCGAGGAAATGACTGTTTTGTTTTCTAATCCAATTATTTTAGGAGAAGGTACAAGTGGTTTAACAGCTACTATAGCACATGTAAACGATGCAGATTATGATGATGATAGTTCGGATGACACTAAAATAATTAATGTTGATGCTGTAAAACCAGCAGATGGTAAATTAGTTATAGCTGAAGAAGGTACTGGTACTTGGTGCGGATGGTGTCCTCGTGGAACTGTAGCAATGGATCAGATGGCTAGAGATTTTGATGGTTTCTATCAAGGTATTGCTATTCACAATGGCGATCCTATGGCTGTTCCAGCTTACGATCAAGATTTAGAAGTTTCTGGTTACCCAAGTGCATTAGTAGATCGTGGTTCTGAGATTGATCCAGGTGATATAAAAGTAGATTTTATGGAACGTATTCTTGTACAACCTACTGCATTTATTACTAATGGTGCTTCTGTAGATGGAGATTCTTTAAATGTTTCTTTAACCGTAGATTTTAACTTAGCTGCTAGTGGAAACTGGAAAATTGCTTGTGTTCTTACCGAAGACAATGTAAGTGGTGTTGCCTCAGGTTATGCACAGTCGAATTATTATTCTGGTGGTGATGCTGGAGATTTAGTTGGTGTTGATGGAACAAACTGGGCAGATTTACCAGGTACTGTTTCTGCTTCTAATATGGTATACCACCATGTTGCCAGAGCATTGAGTCCTAGCTTTGACGGTTATGCTGGTTTTCCTAATTCTATTACGTTTGGAAGTACTTTCACTTTCAATTTTAAATTTGCAATGGATGAAAATTGGAAAACAGAAGATATGCACATTGTAGGTATGTTGTTAGGTGCAGATTCTAGAATAGACAATGGTTCTTCTTCGAGTATAGCCAATGCTATTGCTTCTGGTTTTGCTGCAGGTACCAATGTATTAGGAACTACAGAATTATCACAGTTCGATGATATGTTGAGTATATACCCTAATCCAAGTACAGATTTTGTTCAGCTTTCTTTAAATATTAAGGATGCTTCAGACTTGAAAATTAGTATTCTAAATGTTATGGGGCAAAAAGTAGCTTCTAGAGACTATGGAAACTTAATAGGTGCGCAAGTACTTCCTTTAAATGTGTCGGGATTCCCTGCAGGTATTTATACTGTAGAGGTTCTTATAAATGGAACTCTTTCTACAAAACAATTTGTAAAGCAATAGAGTTCGTATTACTTACTTTTCTATAATAAAAAGCCTCCTGTTTTCAGGAGGCTTTTTTGTTTCTTATAGTTGAGTTTCTTTGCGAATAGGTACTATACAAAACCTTATTACTATTGTAATCAATTTGTCCATTTAGTAAGTGCTCTGAGTTGTACTAAAATATAGCTGTACTATTAGAAGATTTAATATCAATTAACTCAGTGTAATTTACGATGAATTCAAACAAAAAAGCCTCATTCGAATTAACGAATGAGGCTTTACTCTTTTTGAGAAACTACTTAATAGTTCATCGGTCTTCTAACTCCAGCTAAGTGTTTAGCTAAACGCATAACTTGTCGAGAGTATCCATATTCGTTGTCGTACCAAACATAAAGCACTACGTTTTTACCATCTTGAGAAACAATAGTGGCAGGACTATCGTAAATAGATGCTGCATTGTTTCCAACAATATCTGTAGAAACTAATTCCTTAGAAATTGAGTAGTTAATTTGCTCTACTAGAGCGCCTTCTAAGGCAGCGTTTTTTATAATAGCATTAATATCTTCAACTGAAGTAGTTTTGTTTAGCGTGAGGTTTAAAATAGCTAAAGAACCATTTGGTGTTGGAACACGTACAGCATTTGCAGTAAGCTTACCTTCTAGAGAAGGGATCACTTTTACAACTGCTTTACCAGCACCTGTACTTGTAATAACCATGTTTAATGCTGCAGCTCTTCCTCTACGTTCTTTTTTGTGCATATTGTCTACCAAGTTCTGATCGTTGGTATAAGCATGTACTGTTTCAATATGTCCTTTTTCTACACCTAAATTATCGTTTACCACTTTTAAAATAGGGGTAATCGCATTGGTTGTACATGAGGCTGCAGAGAAAATGTTGTGAGTTGCTAAGTCGTATTCTAAGTGATTTGCACCAAACACAATATTAGGAATCTCCTTACCTGGAGCTGTTAATAATACCTTAGAAACACCTTTTGCTTTTAAGTGCTTGCTTAGAGTTTCCTTATTGGTAAATACACCTGTATTGTCTATTAATAAAGCATTGTCTATTCCGTAAGCAGTATAATCTGCTTCTTCAGGATTAGAAACTTTTATTAGTTTAACAGATTGTCCGTTAATAATTAATGCTTTGTTTTCGATGTCTTCTACAACCGTACCTGGAAATTTTCCGTGTACAGAGTCTGTGCGTAATAAAGAGGCTCTTTTAATGATGTTTTGCTCATCGTTATTACGTAAAACAATCGCTCTTAAACGTAGTTGCTCTCCTTTACCTTCTTGCGCCATAAGCTCGCGAGCAAGTAAACGACCAATTCTACCAAATCCATAAAGAACAACGTCTTTTGGAGTAATAGAAGTACTCTCGTTATTTACGAAACTTAATTTTTCTGCTATAAAAGCAGCAACATCAGCAAACTGCCCTTTTTCGTTAATCCATTCGAAGGTTAACTTACCTAAGTCGATTTTAGAAGGAGCGATAGTAGATTCCGAGATTCCTTTAGCGATCGCTAAAGTTTCGAATATATTAATGGGCTTATTTACAAAGTTTTTCGCGTATTCGTGTAGATTCAAGATCTCACTCGATCTTTTGTCTATTAATTGATGTCTAAAAATTACTAATTCAATCGATCTTTCGAAAGATAAATCACTTGTGATTTTAATAAGCTCAATTGCTGCTCTCTCTTCAGCAATACGTGCGTTTAATTCTTCTTGGTAATTCATAACTGAATTTAATTTATAAACTTATTGGACTGCAAAAATAGTTTATTTCCGATTAAAATAAGTGGCTTTTTTTGAGTTTTTAAATGGTATTCAAAGCATCCATTTCACTTAAAATAATCTATAATAGAAGCTTATTTACGGTTAATGGTACCCGGATAAACTTTTAATGCTTCCTCTAAAATACGAATCGCATCTTTTAAATCTGATGTGTTTAGTACGTATGCAATACGAATTTGTTGTTTTCCAATTTCTGTAGTAGAGTAGAAGCCTGCAGCTGGAGCAACCATAACGGTTTTGTTTTCCCAACTAAATTTTTCTAATAACCACTGAGCAAAAATATCAGCGTCGTCTACTGGCAATTGAGCGATACAGTAAAAAGCACCGGACGGCTTTGGACACAAAACTCCTTCTATAGCGTTTAAGCCTTCTATAAGTACATCTCTACGCTCTACATATTCTTCTATAACTTCTGTAAAATAAGTAGAAGGTGTTTTTAATGCTGCTTCTCCCGCAACTTGGCCAAATGTAGGTGGACTTAATCTAGCCTGCGCAAACTTTAATGCAGTGGCTATAAATTCTTTGTTTTTAGAAACAATACATCCAACCCTTGCACCACACATACTGTAGCGTTTGGAAACAGAATCTATTACAATAGAGTGTTGATCGAGTCCTTCAAGTTCTAAAACAGAAATGTGTTTTTTTCCGTCGTAGGCAAACTCTCTGTATACCTCATCGGCAATTAGAAATAGGTCGTGTTTTAAAACGAGTTCTTTTAAGGAATTTAATTCCTCCTGAGAATATAAATACCCAGTAGGATTTCCAGGATTACAGATTAATATTGCCTTGGTTTTAGGACTGATCAATTTTTCGAACTCAGAAATTGCAGGAAGTGCAAAGCCACTTTCGATACTAGAGGTAATTGGTTTTACAATTACACCTGCAGAGGTAGAAAATCCATTGTAATTTGCATAAAATGGCTCTGGAATGATGATCTCATCTCCTTCGTCCATAATGCTGTTTAAGGAAATCGTAATTGCTTCTGAACCTCCTGTAGTAACCAATATGTTTTGGTACTCTACTTGGAGTCCTGCATTTTTATAATAAGTAGCTAATCCTTCTCTGTACGATTGAAATCCAGCAGAATGACTATATGCAACAACTTTAGGTTCAAAGTTACGAATTGCTTCTAAGGCTACTTCAGGTGTTTTAATGTCTGGTTGACCTATGTTGAGGTGAATAACTTCTGTTCCTCTTTTTTTTGCATCTTCTGCAAATGGAACCAACTTTCTAATTGGTGATTCTGGCATTCGTTGCCCTTTGGCTGAAATATTTGGCATCAGGTAGTTTTTAAACTTTTAAACAAAAAAAATGTCCCGCATTTACTGCGGGACAAATTTCTTAAAATTTTATGAATTACCTAACTTATTTAGTCGGTTTTGCAACTGGAGAATTTCCAATTGGTTTTTTCACTGGTGTTGTTTGTTCTCCTTCAGCAGCAAGTGTTTTTCCTTTAATACGGATTACTTTTGTTGCTTCTGTTTTAGCGTTTGATGTGATTGTAACACTTTTGTTAAATGCACCAATTCTTTTTGTGTCGTATTTAACTTTAATTACATCTGATGCTCCAGGAGCGATAGGTGCTTTTGGCCAGATTGGCACAGTACAACCACAACTTCCTTTTGAGTTCGAAATAATTAAAGGTGCATCTCCAGTATTTGTGAATTTAAATTCATAAAGTCCGTTTCCGTGTTGCTCAAATGTTCCGAAATCGTGAATTTCTTTTTCAAAAGAGATTTCTTGTGCTTGACTTGCAAAAGTACCTGCTACTGCGAATACGATTCCTAAAATTAATTTCTTCATTTGTATGGTTTTATGGTTGTTTCTTTTATCGATTACAAATCTATAAGTTTCTTCTTAACTACCAAACAATACTGCTTTCTATATTGTTAAGGCTCTGTTAAGGCTGTAATTGGACTTCATTTTCTCTACACTAAAAGAATGTAGATTTTGATTTTTAATGATCAGATTCAGCTAACCTTCGTCAATTGTTTTAGTGAATCAATTGTATGAAAATGATTTCAAACTAACCATTGTTTGAGATTGTAATTCCTAGGCTATATTTTACAATTGGTTTTACAATTCAACTTTTTTATTTTACTTAAGCCCTTTCTGAATAATAATTCTGCCTTGTCCATTCTCCTAGAACTATGGTAAGGGCATGACTCACATTCATCGATTTATTATGCCCTTTCATAGGAATGTATATAGATTTTTCACATTTTTTCAGGATACAATCGTCGATTCCTACTTTTTCGTTTCCTATAAAAAAGACACATTTTTCCGGTAGTTTTGTCTGGTATAAATCAAATGAAGGTTCTGCTGTTTCTATTGCCAGAAGCATATAGTCTTCGGGAACATGTTCTTGCCAATTCCTACTATTACAATAGTGCCAGTCGATAGCCTTAAAGCTAGTCTGTGCAGTTCGTTTAATATTACGATCATTAAAGTTGGGTTCATCGTCTACAAATAAGACTTTTGTACAACCCATATTGTCTGCAAGTCGTAATACGCTCCCTAAATTATTAGGTGTTGTAAGTTTCCAACAGACTATAATAGGATGTGTTTTAGTCTTTTTTCCAGCTTCTGAGTCCTCAAAAAATACTCTTGATTTTATGTATTCAGCCATTCAGCTAATATATTATGTTTTTGTGTGTATTCCTTATTTTACACATATTCTGTGCGATTTATACAAATTACTATTGAGCTCCGAGTATTTCAGAATGTAAACACTACTAGGCAAAGTGCTTACGTCAATTGGTGATTCGTTGCAGCTAAGAATAAGTTCCCCAGTAATTGTATAGATTTCAAATTGTAGTTGCTCTTTAGCGTTTATGTATATCAAATTGCTAGTTGGGTTTGGGAATATTAAGACTTTAGTTTTCAACTCTTGTATTGCGACAGAATTACTTATTAACTTGTAAAGACTTGCTTCTCCGCTGCTGTTGCTTTCTGCTGCTAGTAGGTATTCTGTATTGCTAATGGAGCAAATTGCTTCAATTTGATGAGACGCTGAGGTGTTAATGTTGTACTTACTCATAATGCCATTGGAAAATAAACCAGAGTGAAAGTTTTTCAGCTCTATAATTGACGCATTGAAGAGATTGTAACTTGTGAGCAATACTTCATTTGTAATCGGATTTAATGTAGCTCCTGTTACGAGACCCGTGTTTATTAGTGAGTCAATAGTATTTACAATATAGTTTCCGGGGCTTTTAGGTATTGTGTATATCTGAGAGTTTGTATTGCCCCAGTTTTTAGAAAAGAGGTAAAGAGAGTCTCCGTAACTTATAAGCGCTTCAGCATCGTAATTTGTAGTGTATAGCTGATTTGAAAAGTCAATTTGATCTGCATATTCAAAGTTGATAATTTCTGCTACTACTGTATCGTTGTTGTAGTAATCATCTATCGCAATTTTATATATTTTTAAGTCTATACGATTTCCAATGTTATTTCCGACATCACCTATGTAAATTGAGTTTTCATCTGAGCAAATATCTTCCCAGTCTATATTACTAGCATTTTCAATAATTACTTTACGTGTAATCTCTCCATTTATACTGTCTATTTCATATAGTACAGCTTCTCCCCCAGAGTCGTTATGTGTTATTATTCTATTGTCTAGGTAGAGTAGGCCTGAGCTTTCGGAGTTTATTGTATTTAAGCTTGTTAAGGTGGTAATTGTTTGTCCAAAGCTTAATATAGGTAGTAAGAGTAAGGTTTGTATTAGCTTCATAATTCAATTTTTGTATATACAAGATAGTAATTCTTGAACACAAAAAAAGCCTATCACATTGTGATAGGCTTTTTTAATAAAATAGTAAAGTATAATTAGTTTACTCTCACGTTAACCGCGTTTAAACCTTTTCTACCTTCTTGTAATTCGAATTCTACTGCGTCACCTTCATTAACCTCATCGATTAATCCAGTTACGTGTACGAAATATTCTGTCTTTGACTCGTCATCAACGATAAATCCAAAACCTTTAGACTCGTTGAAGAATTTTACTGTTCCTTTGTTCATAGTCGTAAGATTAAGCAGCTTTAACGTTAACAGCGTTTAAGCCTTTTCTACCTTCTTGTAACTCGAATTCTACTGCATCACCTTCATTAACCTCATCGATTAATCCAGTTACGTGCACGAAGTATTCTGTCTTTGTTTCGTCATCAACGATAAATCCAAAACCTTTAGATTCGTTGAAAAATTTTACTGTTCCTTTGTTCATAGTCGTAAGATTAAGCAGATTTTACGTTTACAGCGTTTAAACCTTTTCTTCCTTCTTGTAACTCAAACTCAACTGCGTCACCTTCGTTAACCTCATCGATTAAACCCGTTACGTGTACGAAGTATTCTGTTTTTGACTCGTCGTCTACAATAAATCCAAATCCTTTAGATTCATTGAAGAACTTTACTGTTCCTTTGTTCATAGTGTAATTTGTAAATTAAAGTGCAAATATAGGTGTTTTAATTTAATAAGTGCCTTTTGATGTATTTATTTGTAATAAAACTGGCTAAGTCAATGCTGGCTTATATTTCAGAGTCAAATGTTTTGTGAGAATCTTCTACTAGCTCATTTATTTCGCCCATTTCTATATCTGTTAGATAGCGCCACTCACCGTAGGGTATGTCTAGGTTTATGTTCATTATCCGTATGCGTTTAAGCTTGTAAACTTCGTAATTTAAGTGCGCACACATTTTACGAATTTGTCTGTTTAATCCTTGTTTGAGTGTGATTCTGAAGTAAAAGCTATCTATCTGTTCTACTTCACAGTCATCTGTTACGGTATCCATAATTGGAATTCCGTTTCCCATTCGGTGAATAAACTCTTTGGTGATCGGTTTGTTAACTCGTACTTCGTATACTTTTTCGTGATTGTTACGAGATCGTAATATCTTATTTACGATGTCTCCATCGCTGGTTAAGAAAATTAATCCCTCGCTAGGTTTGTCTAGTCTTCCAATTGGGAATATTCGTTTCTCTAAACCTATATAGTCTACAATGTTATCATTCTCAGTTTCTGCATCTGTTGTACAAACAATACCTCTAGGTTTGTTTAATGCAATATAAACATGATCCTCTTCAGGTTTTTCTATTAACTCCCCATCTACATGTACTAGATCCTCAGGAGCTATTTTTGTTCCCATTTCTGGGACTTTCCCGTTAATGGTAACTCTTCCTTCTTCTATAAGCTTGTCTGCCCCTCTGCGAGAGCAAAACCCAACTTCACTTAAATATTTGTTTATTCTTTTCATCTGAATTTCTTTCCAAATCTAGGAGTCGTTTTATAGTCAATAACTACAAAATAGTTCTCCCGATTTATTTCTGACGTTTCACATTTATTAAATCTTCGTAACCCTAATCTTACGTTTTTTAAGCTTGGTATTGTTAAGCTTTTCTATTAGTTCAAGATGTTTTTCTGTAGGTACCGAAACAAATGCGCAGTCTTGTTTAAGTTCTATATTCCCTAACTCATCGCCTACAAGACCACCTTGTTTAAAAAAGAGTCCTGCAATATCACCTTTAGAGATTTTGTCTTTTCTACCACCCGAAATAAATAGGGTCGTTTTGTGTGTAGTCTCTGGAGGTAATTCTCCCGTAAGTTTTTCAACTTTTAAATTGTCTATAAATTCAGGTAATTTCTCTTGCTCCCAGTGGAGTACATAAGCAGTACCGCCTTTATTCATACGAGCAGTTCTACCATTTCTGTGTGTAAACTCTTGTTTACGTAGGGGTAAATGGTAGTGAATAATGAATTTTATTTCGGGTACATCAATTCCTCTAGCAGCCAAGTCTGTTGCAATAAGTAATTGATGCGTTCCATTTCGGAATTTTATAAGAGCACGTTCTCTTTCTTTTTGTTCCATTCCTCCAAAAAAGCAACCGTGATTTATGTTGTTGTCTGTTAGGTGTTCGCTTACGCGTTGAATGGATTCTTTGAAATTACAGAATATTATTCCAGGTTGATTTCCAAGGTGGTCTAATGCGCTCACCAAGGTTTCCATTTTGTCTTTTGAAGGCGATATTATTGCTTTTACCTCGAGCTGAGACTCCACCTCTTTTAGATAATTTACATAAACAGGCTTTTTAAGATGTACAAACTTAGGTATACGAACTTTTTGTGTAGCTGAAGTAAGGATCTTCTTTTCGAGTTTAGGTAAAGAAGAGCAAATTGAAGTCATTTCTTTTTCGAAACCTACTTCTAAAGATTTGTCAAACTCATCTAAAATCAGTGTCTTTATAAACGAAGTTCTAAAGGTGTCTCTTTGTATGTGGTCTGAAATTCTACCTGGAGTACCTACCAAAACTGCTGGTCTATGCTTCAGATCTATTTTATCTTTTGAGAAAAGTCTACCACCATAGACCACCGATGTTTTGTAGCCAGAGCCCATTTCTCTAAGAACCTGTTCTATCTGAATAGCAAGTTCTCTAGAAGGAGCTACAATTAAGGCTTGAACTTCTTCGATTTTCGGGTCTAAGCTAGCTAGTAGAGGTAGGAGGAAAGCCAATGTTTTTCCTGTACCTGTTGGAGATAGTAAGACTATATCTGAGCTTGAAGAAATGGCTAAATGCGCTTCTTCTTGCATCTTATTTAATTGGGGTATACCTAATTTACTAAGTATTTCCTCTTGTGTTTTTATAGTATGCGACATGGTGCAAAGATATGTTAATTCGCTTGCCTTTTTAAGAGCAAAAAAAATCCCTTCTCGCTAGAACGAAAAGGGATCTGTAAAATCGTTTTAGTCTAGTGATCGTGACCACCTGGTCCGTGAACATGACCGTGTTCAAGCTCTTCGCTTGTAGCTTCTCTAACTTCCACTATAGCACCTGTAAAGTGTAAGTCTTGGTCTGCTAATGGGTGATTTACATCCATAGTTACAGTAGCTTCGTTTATAGAAACAACTTTTGCAGGAACCATTTGTCCGTTTTGATCTTCTAATGGCAATACGTTACCAACAGCAACTTCTTCAGCTAATTTACCTTCTTTTAAGAACATGTCTTGAGGTAATTCAATTACTGCATCTTCAGTTCTCTTTCCGTAAGCATTTTCAGATTTTATTCCAAAAGAAAAAGTATCTCCAGCGTTCAAGTCAATTACTTTTGCTTCGAATTCTGGGATCATGTGCATTACGCCTGACATAAATACTAAAGGCTCTTTACCTTCTGTAGCTTCTATCATTTCTCCTTCTAATGTATCTCTAAACAACTTGTAGTCAAGAGTTATTACTTTACTTTTTACTTCACTCATCTGATTAAATTTTTTGCAAAAGTACACTTATTATAATTAGTGTAAAATGTTTTTTATTTGTTTTTGTATAAAACTACAATTTGTGAAGTTCATTTGTTTTTGGTATTATTGAAATAGGCTTTAAGTTAGGTGTGAAAAAGTAATGTAAATAAAAGTTTTATGGAAAAGTGGGAATATAAAATTGTGAAGTTTTACAAATTAGGAGGCATGTTTGCGTCCTATACAGTGAAAGAAGAAGAGCTTAACTCATTAGGTGATCAAGGTTGGGAATTAGTAACCATAGATCAGAATCGTTATGTGTGGGTTTTTAAACGAAAGAAAAACAGTCATTAAGTTAACAGTGAAAAAGAGTGCTGATGTCAGAATAGTCGTTTAAAGACTGTGCCGGAATTAGTTTTGAAACAAAAAAATCGCTCCTAGGAGCGATTTTTTTATGGTAATATATAAGATTCTTATTTAACGATCGTTCTCCATCCAAATGGATCTTCCGACCTTCCATACTGTAAGTCTTGTAATGCGGTTCTCAGTTTATCTGCGTAATTATCATCAGAGCTACTAAAAGGAAGTTTTTCTCCTTTATAGTTTATCGAATTTATAGTGGCAACTGTTGCTGCGGTACCCGCACCAAAAGCTTCTGTAATCGCACCAGATTTATAATCTGCCGCCATTTCCTCCAAGTTAATCCGCTCTTCTGTACAAGTAATACCAAGGTGTTTCGCTAGTTTTATTAAGCTATCTCTAGTAATTCCTGCTAAGATAGAATCGCTGGTAGGAGGCGTAACCAATTCATTATTTCTGCGGAAGAATATATTCATCGTACCCGACTCTTCAATATATTCGTGCGTATCGCCATCTGTCCAAACTAACTGTTGGTAGCCTTCGGCTTGACCTAATTTTGCTGGATAGAAAGATGCTGCGTAGTTACCAGCTGCTTTGGCTGCACCTGTACCACCTGCAGAAGCTCTAGTATAATCTGTTTCTACTTTTACATGTA